>Ga0209500_10000003_pt1 | contig 275351 bp, 263 predicted proteins | sample S_140212_EF_Meta_FD_187323 | JGI IMG/M metagenome (GOLD analysis project Ga0209500, IMG submission 187323) | Freshwater microbial communities from Lake Simoncouche, Canada to study carbon cycling - S_140212_EF_MetaG (SPAdes) (version 2) | ecosystem: Environmental > Aquatic > Freshwater > Lake...
CCATATGTATACCTCAAAAAAGAACGAACGGTGCATTAAACTGAAAGTAAATTGAACCAACGTGCGGAAGGGTATATTCGATCGGGAGAGCGACCTGGGGACCCTACCCGGGTCCCCCCATATACCCCCCCGCCAATACTTAGTAGTATCCCCATACATATATGTAACAGGGGGGATATCTCGTGTCAATAGTGTGTGTCTCGGGGGTCGTCAGTGTGTCATTTTAGCACCGTCCTTTCTACCATCCTGTAACAGACCACAGCCCCGTCTGCAATAATTGCGGCCGGCCGGCCCCTCTGCTACAGGGAGAGGCAGGGGTGGTGGAGACCGGTGGTCCGGCCGCTTGGCTGGTCTGGTCCTGATGCCCTTGCGACACACTGGAGGTTCTGACTATGAGCGATAATTCTTTTGCTACTGTGAACGGCGACTTGAAGAGCGAGGCTGATTTGCCCGTGGGCATAGAAGTCACCAAGAATACGAAGGGCTACAACTGGACGATCAAGATCAAGGCTCAAGACGAGCTAGGCCTCGTGGATCGGCTCGAGGAGCTGGATCGCCAGCTGCGGGTGCGGTTCAAGGACTAGCGGGCCTGGGCCCTGAGCCTTGGTGGCTTGGGGCCTCTTTTCTTCTTTTTTTGGAGGGTTTGTTATGGTTGAGTTGTACTTGTGGTGTGGTTTGGTGTCTGTGACCTATATGGCGGTTGTTTCGTTGATTAATTCTAAGTCTTATTAGTGGGTTGCGTTTGGGGTTGGTGTTTGTTACAGTTTTTTGTGGTTTTTTCTTTTTTCACTCTGGAGGATTTTCATTATGTGTGATTCATGTTGCCGTGATGTTGAGACTCGGATTTTGTTTGATGATGAGGGTGTTGTTGAGGGTTTGTTCTGTGACAACTGTGCCCCGGCTTTGGAGGCGGCTTATAATTTGGGTTTGGCTCCGGTGATAGTCTCGGGGAGGGGGAGGATTTCGAAACGGGCTGCTGCCCGTCGTGACAGGGATCGGGCTGCGTAGGGTATCGGTTTCCAACGAGGAAAGTGGGGGTTGCTGGGTGACCCCCGTTTGTTACAGGACATGGGGTCGCGAAGTAGATCTGGATCTTCTGAGCAAAAGCGGTTACGAGGATGGCGTGGCTGAATATCTACTCGAAATCTGCGATGGCGATCCAGCATTGGCTATCTCCGTCCTAAATCACCCGCTCAACGATGGTGGATGGATGGTGGGTGACGCCCACGGTATCCTTGAGAAAATGAAAAGCGGCCAAGATAAGGCAATTACATTCCCAACAGAGGCAGAGGCAGAGGCACAGTTGGTCATTGATGTGAAAGAAGCTGTGGGGGAAGCTATGGAAAAGGCACTAAAAAACAAAAAGATGAAGACCGAATCTGAAATCCTCGCTGAAGTCCTAAAACATTTCTTGAAGGCGCGGGCGAAGGGCAAAGAGGGTTGCGTATGGTGACCCGTTTGTTACAGAATCCTGGGTTCGAAACACACTTTTTAGGAGAATTGAGAGAGATGTATGATATTAGTCTGTTAAGCTGGATTGATTCTCTCATTGAATTGGAGAGACAAGCCGAGAAGTTAAAAACTTTTATTTCCGAAGGCACTCTAACATGGGCTGGTAAATCATGCAAACAAGGGCTAATCGAAACCTGTACAGCCATGTTGGCGGACGCTGACCATATTGTTAAAACAATCGGCCCTGATGTCTGGGTAGACGAGAAAGCAAACTTCGCCAAGGGAATTATAAACGAACTGACTAAAGCTGAATAGGATTGCTTGGTGATTTCAGTTTGTTACAGGATTCTAGGGTTTTAAACACACTTTTTAGGAGAGACGAAATGATGATGTTCGCAATGTTTGGCGTTTCGGTATTATTGGGCTGTGCGGGCTATGTAGCTGCTATCAATGCAAGCCAGATCGACATAAGCCTCGCCTTTTTCATCTCCTTCTTGGCCACAGCTGGACAAATCGTGACCGCCTTTATGGCTGGACTCTGCGTGGACCCTCCACGCAACTAAATTTCAAGTGATCGGTCTCCTGTGTGGGAGAGGGTGAGGAGATTGCTCCGCCCTCTCTTTTTAATATTGACAAAATCGTTACACTCTGCTACAGGATTTTGGGCCGGAAACACACTTTCTTAAGGAGAATCAGAATGTTGAGCAAAGAATTCATCACCGCTGGCAACGCGATCTTCACCGTCGAGAACAATAAGAATGAGCACTTCACCTTCAAGGTCGAAAAGAAGAAGGCGGAGAAGAACTATCCGGACGCTTGGTTCGTCCGAGCGATGGTTGGAACGGACAACGTCGAGCACTACGCTTACCTCGGACTCCTCGACGCAGAGTACGGCAAGGTTCGGATGACCAGAGCTTCGAAATTCACCGAAGACCAGACCCAAACGAAGGTGGTTCGCTGGGCACTTGACAAAATCTGGACGAACGGAAGCCTGCCTGAGGGCTACAAGATCCGCCACAATGGGCACTGCAGCCGTTGCAAGCGGGTCTTGACCAACCCCGAATCTCTCGACACCGGAATCGGGCCAGAGTGTGCCAAGATTCTGGCGGGAGAGTAGTACACGCCCCGAGGGCTTCCCTCAGGGCTTCAAATCGGTCTCCTGTGTGGGAACGGGCTGGTGGTTAAATCACCGGCCCGTTCTTTTATATCCATGGGATTTACAGCCAGGCCTCGGCTTGTTACAAAGAAGAGGCGGAGGAGACGGAGGCGACCAGTGTGGTGGCCCTGCTCCCCCCGCGAGACACACACACGGAGAGTTTGCTATGGGTAAGGTAATGAGGTCGGATGTGATCAAGTTCAAATCCTGGCTCAGTGAGCGCGTCGCGTGCCCTGAGGCCTCCGGTCACTTCGAAATCTGGGACTATCAGCCCTTCTGCGAAGTCCGGGACGAGTGGGACGACTTCGGCGAGCGGAAGCTCGTGTGGCAGATGAAGAGCTCGGACTACCTCTGCGAGGACGAGATCGACCCGAAGGCCAAGGATATCGCGCGTCTCCTGAAGGCCGTCAAAGACGAGTTCAAGCTGGTGGCGGCGAAGGACGACGAGCACACGTTCTACGCGGCTCGTCTCCCCCGATAATCCCTGGGGGTTGCGCCAGGGCTCCGGCTCTGGCGCTCTTCCCTTTTGTTTGTTACAGTGGTTTGCGGTTTTTTCCTTTTTTTCACACTGGAGGGTTTGCTATGAGGACTTCTGAACTGGTTGACTTGTCTTTTGCTGAAATGGCTGATAAGCTTGTTGTGAAGTTTGGCCCTGCGCGGCCGAGCGAGAAGCTGATGAAGAAGGCGATCGTCTGGAGCGGGACTCACTTGAACGGTCTGTTCCTTGCGCACTATCACTTGAACGTGAAGTGCTTTGAGGACTCGGTGATGTGGCGCGAGCTGCTGCTCGAGGAGCTCAGGGCTGCCGCGGACAGGCGGTACGGGCAGGGATAATACGGTTTCCAGAGAGGAAAACGCGGGGTTGCCGGTGGCGGCCCCGCTTGTTACAGAGAAAAGTGGAAGCCACAGTGGCGACCAAGAAACACACAAAGGAGAGAAAAATGGCAGAAATGAATCTTGACCTTTTCCGTTTTAACAGCACTGAAGCCAGTTTGTCTTTTAGTTCGTTTCACGAGAAAAACTGCGAATTCGGTGGTGCAGAGTCTGGTGTAGGTGAGAATCGATGGTCTTATAACATCGAAAAAGACGGTTCGACAAATTACAAAGATGACTTTTTTGATAATGATCGATGCGGCGGAGGACCAGATGAATATAGTGACTCTTTAAGTGAACCTAGTCCAGTTCCTACAAAAGAAGATGCGATAAAAGAAATAGAGAGTTTAATCGAAGGCAAAAGAAAGACATTGGCCGATTTGGAAGCCTTCTTAACAGCTTTCCAGACTGCCCCAGGACCTTACACAGACTTGGGTGACTACTGGAAGTTCGAAGCTAGCGAGGACGAGGACGAGGACGAAGACGAAGACGAAGACGAATAGTCCGGTTTCCAGAGAGGAAAGCGGGGTTGCCGCTGGTGACCCCGTTTGTTACAGAGAAAAGTGGAAGCCGCTGTGGTGACCACAGAACACACACGGAGAAAAGAAATGTTTACAGCGCGAATCAGCGATGGGAAGACGTCAGGAAAACTGTTCAGCGGCAAGCAAGCCGTTAACATAATGAAAAAGGCGGCGATCGACGCCAAAAAGGGCAAGGGCGCTTTTCGCTTGGAGCTGAGCGAGAACAACAGGCTTTGCGTGGTGGCCTTCGGCAAAACGGCAGTTGAAGCCGCGTCATATGGTGCGGCGATCCACAGAAAGGAAGTCAGGGAGGGCAGGCGCTAGTCGACCGGAAAGGCCGGGGGTTGACAAAACGACCCCCGCTTGTTACAGGGTGATGGGTTCGGAAATCACACTTTCAAGGAGAGACGAAATGACGACAAAAGAATGCCAGACAGTGAGACGACAAAGGGTCGAGTTCCAAATCGCCTTGGCCGGTAATTGTGACCAATGGGTTCCAGCCTGTGGCGGGACCGAGTTGCCTTTCCGATCAAGGTCTGGACGATCTTTGCACTACATGTACAACCCCCAGCAAAAACGCCACGCTTACCTTGACACCGCGACGGACGTGATTCTCACTGATCAAGAGGCGGACGCGTTCATGGAGCGTGTTTAATTTTTAGGTGATCGGTCTCCTGTGTGGGGGAGGGTGAGGAGTTTGCTCCGCCCTCCCTTTTAAAAACAAAAGGCGCCTATTGCGCCGCGGGCCTCTGTCTGCTACAGAGGAGAGGCGGGGGAGACGAGGGCGGCCAGTGTGGCGGCCCCGGCCCCACCCGCAACACACACAAAGGAGAGAAGATATGAGAATTGAAAGCGTGGTGGTCATCATTTGGGACGAAGTTGGAGAAAAGGCTTCGACCTTCCACGAAGCAGCCGACGGGACAGGGTTAGTCTTAGACCGCGACCTGACAACGGAAGAGCTAAACAATAACATAGAACTGAAGCTGTTCGGAAAAGACATCTCGTCTTGGCGAGCGACAGGGTACATGGAGATCAACGACGTGACCATCATCACGTCGAAATCTGACCGCGGGCATCTGAGCACGACTCAGATCGTCTGGCTCGGGGCCGCTGAATAGTCGGTTTCCAAGGGAGGAAAGCGGGGTTGCGCAAACGACCCCCTTTTGTTACAAGATTCTGGGTTTGATAATCACACACAAAGGAGAAAGAGATGTTAACACACGAGCTAGCTAAGCTGCTTCTTGAAGGCCCAGACGTCGAGATATCCGTCATGGCCGCGCCAGGGGTTACGAACTACATCCAAGGAATAACCTCGTTTTTGGCTGGCTCTTACCCTGCACCGTCTTGGGACGATGACGCAGGATCGATGAGAGATGTGGTTGTCCTGTTGGCTACCAGAGAAACCCTAAACGAAGACGAAGCTCTCGTCTTTTCAAAGAGCTAGCCTGATTGACAAACCGGCTCCCGTCTGCTACAATTTATCGGGGTTTCAAACACACTTTTTAGGAGATAGAAATGGCTGTAAAATTCCCAGAAGTAAGCGTCAAATTAGTAGGAGAAGACGGAAACGCCTTCTCTATCCTCGGAAGGGTCAAAAAAGCTATGCGTCGAGCCAAGATCGAAAAAGACCAAATCGACGCCTACATGAACGACGCCATGAGCGGCGACTATAACCACCTCCTGCATGTGACTATGGAGACAGTATCCTGCGACACCGATGAAGACGAAGAGTACGACGAGGAATAGTTAGGTTTCCAACGAGGAAATGGGGTTGCGCAAGCCACCCCAGTTTGTTACAAGATTTTGGGTTTGATAAACACACTTTTTAAAGGAGCTTCAAAATGGGATTAGACATGTGGGCCTTCGCAGTACCAAAAGACGCGGTAAAAATAGCCGCCACCGACGTCAAATTCGACGACGAGACCGAAAAAGCGCAAGAGGAATTAGCCTGCTGGCGCAAACACCATGATCTACATGGATGGATGGAAAAACTCTACAACGAAAAAGGAGGAAAAGCGCTAAGCTTCAACTGCGTCACCGTCCAGCTCGAAGAAGAAGATCTGAACCGCCTCGAAGAAGACGTAAAAAGCAACCAGCTACCCCAAACCTCAGGGTTCTTCTTCGGCAACAACCCGCCCAATGACGACACCATCGAAGAAGACCTAGAGTTCGTCGAAAAAGCAAGAGAAGCGATCAAAGAAGGAAAAGTCGTCTACTACAACTCTTGGTGGTAACGCGGCCGACAATCTAACCAAAATAACGAACGGGATTGCGAACAGCGACCCCGTTCGTTACAGTATATCGGGATTCAAAACACTTTTCTAAAGGAAAACCGATGAAAAAAGCACAAGTGACCAAAGCCGACGTCCTCAGATTCAAAGAATGGCTCGAAACCAAAATGACCTGCGAAAGAACCAACGTCGACACCCGACACTATCCCGCCTTCCAAGAAATCCTTGAAGAATACGACGACAAGCCACCGGTTTGGCAAATCAAAAAGCCAAAGTCCTACAAATCAGCACATAATTACCAAACCGGCGGAACACACGAACTAGGTCAAGGCGAAAGCTACGTCGACATCTGCGGCGAAAAATACATCCAAAACGATAAAGAAAATTTTGATAGCGACGACCCAAGGCGTAAAAACACCAAGCTGCTGTTCCAAAAGACCGCCAAGCTCACCGACCTCGCCTTCAGCTATTACTACTTGCCGCCTGAGCACACCGTCCTAGAGGAATACCCACGCGTCTTCGTTAAGCCTTGGAACCGGAAAGAACGGTAAATAACCAAAAGGAGTAACAAATGGACCCAAAGCTAATCAAAACTGCGTTCAAAGCCTTCAAAAAAAGGCTAAAACTAACCCAACTGGTCGAAGATTCAAAGGTCAGCACAAGGCAAATGACCGGGGGAAGCACCAACGACATCATCGCCATCCAACCCCCGGTTGACTTCCCCCCAGATGTCTGGAGAGAATTGGTGAAACAGGGGAAGCTAAAACAAGCCGGGGGAGGACTATTAGAATTGGTCCCCCAGAACCGGTAGATAGTATTGTAAGTCTAGTGTTGTTTTAAATCCAGGAGCAGAAAATGCGAATTTATCAGTTAGTAGACGGCGACAAGACCTTTCACTTCTTCAGGACGAAAGCAGAAGCTAAACAGGCTAAATCCGCTCTCGTCACAATTTACCGGGATTTGGACGCGGAAGAAAAAGCTCAGAAGCTCGAGATTCTCAAAGACCAGCCCACTGAAGTAGAAGTACCGACCAACAAGGATAAATTCCTGGTTTGGTTGACTGACTACACCAAAAAGGTCCGCGTTTGTGCTACCCCTTGTCAGGCTCAATCGACACTGGGATAATTGCCAAGGGCTTTCTCCTTGTTACAGGGTTTTGGGTTCGAAACACTAGCCAAGGAGATTTGAAATGTACAAGATAATCAGATTCTCAGCGATTGGCATGTCGAAGGTTATCAAGACTGTTGATACTCTTGAGGAGGCTCGGGCACATTGCGAAGACCCTGAGACTAGCTCTCGGACTTGCACTTCTGACGAGGGTTTGGAACTGACATCGAGTATTGGCTCTTGGTTTGATGGTTACACCGAGTGCTAAACAATTTTTAGGGGATCGGTCTCCTGTGTGGGGGAAGGTGAGGAGTTTGCTCCGCCTTCCCTTTTTTCATATATATTGCGTCCGTGGCTCCGCTTGTTACAAGGGAGCATGGAAGGCCACTGTGGCCTCCCGAAACACACGGAGCGACGACATGTTTTACGTTTTCAACCGAGCAGGCGACGCCGGCTATCACGAGATAAAGAACGAAAAAGGTGAGGTCATAGCGGACGCCTATGATACCGAGGAACAAGCCAGAGGTACGTTGGAAGCTCTGGGCCTTCCCTCTGACGATCTCGAGATCGTCTACGACCAAGCACAGTGGGACAACATCGGCTTGGAATATCGCTAGACGACGGCGGCGGCGGGGTTGCACCAGCGGCCCCTGTCTGCTACAAAGAGGAAGCGGAGGCCGACGTGGCAACCGCAAAACACACACACGGAGAAAAGAAATGAAGATCAAAGAGCTAATCTACAGAGACACGCAGAACTCCATTCTCTGCGACGAACGAAGCGAGCTATTGGCGCTGTTCAGCGTCGAGCATGATGGGCACCAAGGTCATCTCCTTTATGAGGCGACCATCGACAGGCACAACACCGACTCTGAGTGCTATTGCGACATCGAAAGCGTAACAAAGGACACGATTGCTTACGACGGTGCCATCGTCGACGCGCTCAACATCGACGTCTGGAAAATGGTGCCGAAATACACCAAAGACACCGCCACCGACGACGAAGTATGGAAAAAGCTCGGTAAGCTCTGGGTCAGTCCAATATAGTCCGGTTTCCAAGGAGGAAAGCGGGGTTGCCTCTGGTGGCCCCGTTTGTTACAAAGTATTAGGGAATTAACACGCACCTCAAGGAGAGACAAAATGAATGATTTAACTGTTCTTATCAAAGCCGGCTATGTCGCCACAGAGGCTTCCACCTCATTCGCTATGTATCACTTCCTCAACCAAAGTGGTGAAAAAGTAATAATCAAGCAAGAACAAGACGCTAACGAAAATCAAGACTGGGTAGTCACAATCGACGGTAGTCAGCAACGCGGAGAAGAATGGTTTACCAAGTATTGTGAAGAAGTCGACGAAGACAAAGAAGAAGACGCATGCGAGGCATCTGAAAATGATGTTTTATTCTGGCTTGAATGTTTTGTTTTCTTCGGTTCGCAGGATGGGGAAACCACTATCGATTTCTCGACTTTCGCTTGGGCCAAGGGGATCGCTGAAAGAAGGCAAGCCCAAGACAATGATATCTTCTCTACCGTCAGTATAGTTTAATACCACACTTTCAAGGAGAAACGAAATGAATGATTTAACTGTTCTTATCAAAGCCGGTCAAATCTGCCTGCCCGCAGCACTTGGCTGCCCCACAGTCAGTATATTCCACTTCCTCAACCAAGATGGCGAAAAAGTAATAATCAAGCTAGGCGGAGACATAGATTATTACGAAAAACCGGTCTGGACAGTCACAATCGACGGTAGTCAGCAACGCGGAGAAGCATGGTTACAAAAGTATTGCTGCATGGGTTATAAACCCTGGCTCGACTGCAGTGATGTTTTATTCTGGCTTGAATGTTTCGTTTTTTTCGGTTCAAAGGACGAAGACTCTACTATCGATTTTTCGACTTTCGTCTGGGCTAAGGGGATCGCTGAAAGAAGACAAAACATAGAAAATGAAATCTTCGACATCAGTATAGTTTAATACCACATTTTCAAGGAGAAACGAAATGAAAAAACGACAATCTTGGACAAGAAAACACGCGGCTGTCCTCGCAGAATGCTTCTTCGGTGACGAAGCCGCGATGCTAAAAGCCGCGCTAGAATTCGAACAAAACGGAGAATACTGGTTTCCGCCAGAAGGAGGAATCCGCGACATGTTCAAATACATCATCGGCAGTGCGTTAAGATCCACATTCTGGACCAAAACAATACTGCATCTCGATAAAGACAGACGCATTGAAAGCCGCATAAATCTAAAAGACGTTACCGATATCAGCAAAATCACTGAGAAACTAAAGCTGTCTCGGTCAGTCCCACTCTATAAGGGCAACGAACTTGTCGGATACGCGATAAGTGCGAGAGATCATGATTTCCTGCAAAAAATCCTTGAATACGCGAAAAGCACACTGCCAATAGAAGAACCCCGAAGCGTGGCCAGAGTAAAATACCAACGACTAAAAACCGGCTTACCCGGCCTCAGGGGGGTTACGCCGCCGCCTCGGCCTGTTACAGTGATAAGAGAGGGGGCCGCAGTGGCGCCCGCAGGATACACACGGAGATCAAAATGAAAGACCAAAAGAAATTCTGGATGTACGATCTAGGTGTAGTTGGCCAAGAAATTAAAATACTCCTCCCGTACAACGACGAGGACGAGGAGAACGTGGATGAAGAAGAGGGCGTGGGAGCACACCAAAACATCAAAGACAACCTAGCACAGCTTGGGCCGATCAACATACGAAACGGGATTGTTTTCGAAGGTTCTGAAGATCTACAGTCAACAATGGTGAAAAACGAACTTTGGACCGGAAGGGTCACGGCAGCAGAATCCACACACTACGCGGGTGACAATATAGATGAAACGGATTTCGAATTCTGGATAGATCCGGAGGACCTTCCTAAGCTCTTGGAAATAAGTACAGCCTTAGCCAAACAATATTCTGAAGAGCTCGAAAGAGTCTACAGAAACTACGCAAGATCGAAAGGACGAACAATCGAAGAATTAGATAAAGAAGACAAAGAGAAAGAAGGGTGTGAGCAGCCACTTGGCTGGGACGGACCACATCGAGAACGAGCTAACTCTACAAAATTTGCCATTGGGTCTGCGGCCGGCGGGATTCATGTCGGAAAGCTATAAAATGAACTGGGGGGTTGCACAAGCAGCCCCCGTTTGTTACAACATTTCGGATTTGAAACACACTTTTAGGAGAACCGAAATGAAGATCAAAGCAACCGTCTCCGGCCAGTTCAACACGCACCGACCATCAACCGGCCATAAAAGCCTGAGCGGAACGGTCCTAAGAGACCGAAGGCTCCGTCGGCTTTCAACAAGGGCAGCCCAGCGAAAAGCTGCCCTCAGCGACTAGTCCATATAATCATTGGGACTTCTGTCATTATGGCCATCATCGGCTTCATGGCTGTCTCTTAGCGCGTCATCGAATGCTGTGGTTCCTGAGGGGTTTATTGGTTGTTCGTGGATTATGCTCATCCCTACTTTGTCCATTAGGTCTTTGCCTTCCATCGATGTCGTTATGATGTCTATGTATTCCCCGGTTTCTGGGTCTTGGCGCTGGAAGTTATTTATCCCTTTGAAGTCATCGAATTCTACCGTATGTGACTCTCCACCGTCTTCATCGTAGTCGCCTTCGACTTTAGTGTCTACTACAAGCGTTCCACTGTAGAGCACGCCGTCTTTTTCGAATTCTTCGAAGGTATATTCGAAATTACCATAGTATTGTCTTGGACTTCCTAGGCCCTGGCCGGTCTGCATTGACGCCCCTGGCTGTTGTTCTGGTTGTTGTTCAGGCCTTACTTGTCCTGGCATATTGATTTCATCTACGTTTTCAGTGATGAATGACGCGATTTGATTTACATCATATTCTGGTCTGTTGATATTCTTCATCTGTTTTCTCCTTTAAATTTTATTTTTCATTGGGACGGGTGGGGATCGAACCCACTTCCTTAGTGTTATGAGCACTCTGCTCGGCCGTTGAGCTTCCGTCCCTCTAGCCAATATCTACGCCAAAATCTTTTCAGCACTGATCAGCCTGCTCACTTGGTAGACAAGCTCGTCATCCACCGTACATCCCCTTTCGTAAACATCTAGGGAATCAGCTAGATCTCTGTCCTTAAACTTCTTTATAGCAAACCAGTGAGCCTCAGGCACGGTTTTGAAAGGTCCATATGTTCTCGGGACCACAGCCTGGCCCCCACAGCCGAATTCTACTACTATGAACATCATTATCTCCTTGAAAAAGTGTCCGAAACCCCCAAAATACTGTGACAGACCAGAGCCGAAAATGCAATGGTCATATCCTATAGAAATGGTATGACCAATCGAAACCACGGTCCCACCAGAAACCATGTTCCTTTGCCACTTTGTTCAGCCTATCAACATCCATATCATCCTTACCAGCTGGGATATATCCATTTAATAATTCATAAAGCGGCCCCTCACATATCAGTGTAAAGGTTGAACCGTTTCCGACCTTTTCGTTTCGGTCTGCCCATTCTTCTTTGCTATAGATCTTGGTGTCTTCATATTTCTCGGCAAGACCATTTAAAACTTCGAGCATTTTTCCTTCATCGTAAGGCATTAGTTCTTCTCCTTGAAAAAGTGTTAAATCTCCGAGACCCTGTAACAAAATGGGGTTGCTGCGTCAACCCCTTAGGAATTAGATCTCAGTGTACGCGACACTGGCCTTCTTTCCAAACATCGCCTGAGCCGTTTTCTCGGCTTGGTTTTGGCCGGTAGACCGAATGTAAAAATTCGCGACTTCAACACCTTTTTCGTCATAAACGATAAAAACTTTGGTGCCTTTACCGACGAACTTGATTTCACTCATTTTTTCTTCTCCTAAAAGTGTGATTTTCTAACCCCAAAACCCTGTAGCAAGCCGAGAAGCCTTTGTAAACAGTGTTTGAGGGTTTACAGGCGGGCGCCGGCTTGTTACAGGGAGAGGAGCGGGGACCGCAGTGGTGACCGCGAAACACACGGAGTAGAAAAATGTTTACAGTTGTGCAGTTTGAGTGCGGCGAGACGGTTGTGGCGACCAGGACCTTTGGCCCCTTCGGGACCACTATTGAGGCCCACGTTTACGCACAGAACGTGTTCCCCGGCCTGAGCGTCGACGAGTACGGCAGAGGCGTGACTGAGGACGGAGACCCCGTCTACCAAGTGACACCACTGTCCAAGTAGTTCCTAGGGGTTGCGTGAGCGACCCCCGTCTGTTACAAGGTTTTGGGTTCGAAACACACTTTCTTAAGGAGAGAAAAGATGAGCTATGAATCGATGAGTGAAGCGGAGAAGTTAAAAATCTGGATCGCTGGCGTGAATGGAGAGAATAAGATGACCATCAGTGATTTTGACTATGAGCCGGGCGGGAAGTGGGACTGCGGGCATTTGAATTTCACTGCCACTACGCCTTTTGGCGACTTAGAATGGGAGGAAGTTATCCCAGGGCCACGCCATAGCGGCGACTCAGCGTCAGTTACAGTCACGTTGGACGGGGATGACGTATCAGATTTATTCTGTGACCTAGACTTTGAAGCGCCACGCGAGGAAGGGCGCTGGGCAGACGAATTTAGAGAGGACGACGGGGTTTTGGATCAGCTCTTTGTCTACCTTGAGGCCATCAAAGATCAGCTGGTGGCGTTTAAAAAGGAGAAAAACGAGAGTCCTAGCGACGATAGAGACGAGTAATCGGTTTCCAAGGAGGAAAGCTGGGGGTTGCCCCAGCAGCCCCGTCTGTTACAAAGTATTGGGTTCGGAAATCACACTTTTAGGAGAAGAAAAATGACAACTGAAGAATCGATCTACGTGGACATTATCGAAGACAAAGTCCCACCGACCAGCGTTCTTGTTACGAATGCCCCGATTGAAGCCAATATTAAGGAGCACAAAGAAATCGGCTCCCTTTGCCCCTACCAACGCGACACCTTGCGTTTTGTCAGCATCCTCAACGTCCATGACCGGATAGCTCAAGCTAAAGCGTGGAGGGAAGCGAATTACACCGTTCAAGGGCTGGTTCCGAACCTCCTTGAAACCGCCCGGAATTACGCCAAGAGCTAACTTCCCTAGGGGTTTCGTAAACACACTTTTAAAGGAGAATCGAAATGATAATTAAAAAGCTGATCTTCAGTAAATCGCAAACGTCTATCTTAAACGCATGGAGCCGTCAGCTCCAAGCATTATTCAGTGTCTCGCATGAAGGTGAAGAAGGCTATTTCCTCTACGAGGCGACATTTTACCGACAGTTTCCGACAAAAGATTCATCAATATTCGCTGACGATGACGACGATGTCGAGTACTTTTGCGACATCAAAAGTATTCTCACGGAAGACGACCTCATGTATGATGAGGACGAAATCTTTAGCGTCTTAAACGACTTTAATTATGGCGGCGCGTTCCATATGGAGCCAGAGCACAAAGAAATTACGCCATCAATCAAAGAGATAATCGAGGGTCTGTACAAGAAACCAATAATATAATCCGGTTTCCAACGAGGAAAGCGGGTGGGGTTTACTCCTCCACTCGCCTTTGTTACAGGGTTTTGGGGTTTTAGCATTTTTTCAAGGAGAAAAAATGGAAAATAGCTTCTTTGGTGACAAAAGAGTCCTTTTAAAATTTGATAAAAGAGACCAAGAATTCGAGAAATGGTTACTGAATTGTGAAGATCAAGCAAATACCATAGCATATATTAATGGGGTAATCGATGGAAGATGGCCAGAAGCAGAGCCGATCTTAATGAAAACAGAATACGCCGTAGGATATGCAGATAAATTCATTAAAGGAAGATGGCTTGAAGCCGAGCCATATATAATGAAAAACCCAATATTGGCCTATTGTTACGCTGAAGAAGTTATAAAAGGAAGATGGCTAGAAGCCGAACAAACCATAATGACAGATCCAGAATGCACCATCGCCTATGCTTTAGAAATCATCAAAGGAAGATGGATAGAAGCAGAACCTTTTATAAAGACTTCCCCAGCATGTGCCGCGGCGTACGCTATCGGTATCACCAAGATGAGATGGGAAGACACACAGCTTGAATTGCGTATACTTGAATGTACGACAGAGTTAAACTACATCAGAAATCCTTCATCTGACTATTGGCAACATTCATGGGGAACCGGTGTTACTAAATACGTTTATGCCAGAATGGTTGCTAAAACATCTTGGAAAAAGCTGTATGCCGAAGTTAAAGCCACGCATGCCGAGATCACATGTTACGATAACATTAATCTCGTCGGTGTCGAAGAGTAGCTATTTCCACTCGGTTTCCATTTGTTACAGGGTTTTGGGTTTTAACACTTTTTTCAAGGAGAAAAATGATGAATACTGTAGTAATGCAATCGGCCAGCCTCTACTTCAAAGACAATGTAAGTGACAAAGTCTACAACGTCACCCTCGAAGAAGCAGATGGTGGATACATCGTCAACTGCTCATGGGGTAGACGAGGCGGAGCCTTACAAAGTGCCACGCAAACCAAATCCCCAGTATCCATCGACAAAGCCATCGCCATCTACCATAAAAAACTATCCGAAAAAACCTCTAAAGGATACATGCCCACCTCCGACACCGGCAGAACACTCGGCAACTCCATAACCGTGCCCGACACCGATAAACCATTCGAACCAATCTGTAACCTACTAAACCCTATAAACGAATACCAACTCAAACAACTGCTAATAGACGACTCTTGGATCATGCAAGAAAAAATGGACGGCGTGCGCATGATCCTCACGCGCAAAGGCGACAGCATCACCGCAGTCAGCCGAACAGGACGCGAAGCCACAATCCCCCAAGAAGTACACGACACCCTCATCAAGACCTCAGTCCAGAACTACATCATCGACGGAGAACTAGTCGGCGACGTCTACCACGTATTCGACCTCCTAAGACTCCAAGCAATGGACTTCGCGGCCAAGAATACCTTCGAAGAAAGATATGAAGCACTCGTCGAACTACTCAACGGCATCGACGACACCAACGTCAAAGTCGTGAAGACCCACTCAGGCTACGACAAAACCCAGGCCTTCGAAGACCTTAAATCCGCCGAAGGCGTGGTGTTCAAGCACAAAAACGCGTTCTATAAGGCTGGTAGACCATCAAGCGGTGGCGGATACTTGAAATACAAGTTCTACAAAAGCTGCAGCGCTCTGGTCACCGGGATAAATGACAAAAGGTCTATAGCCCTGAGTTTAATCGAAGACATGCCAGAGCACGGTAGCGAATATGTCGTCGGTAGAAGGCTCATATCAGTAGGGAACTGCACCATCCCCGTGAATTATGACTTCCCACAAAATGGTGACATCGTTGAGATTAAATACCTCTATGCTCGGAAGCCTAGCAACGCGCTCTACCAGCCGAGCTACCTTGGTAAAAGGACGGACATCCAGCTTAAGGATGTCCTATTGTCGCAGCTCATCTATAAGGTGGGTGAGGAAGAGGAATAGTACCATTTCCAACGAGGAAAGCATGGGGTGGGGGGATTTACTCTTCCGCCCCTTTTTGCTACAACGTATTGGGTTAATAACACTTTTCAAGGAGAAAAACGATGAGATTCAATGTAACAGCCGAAAATGCCGAACGCCTAAGGCCAGACGAAGTAAAAGCAATACTCGAGAACCTAATCGAAACCGCCTGCACTCATTTCGAAGACGTGCTAGACTCAGACTCGGACCACGACCCCGAGTGGAAAGAATACGCTCGGAACTCCCTCGACATAAAATTCACAATCGAAATCGCCCAGAATCAAGGAGAAATATAATGAAATACAAAATCCTAATCGACGACAACGTAACCGACCTAATGGAAAAAGTCAACACCCACCTCGAAGACAAATGGGAAATAATAGGCTCCCACACTGTGGCCATCCGCAAAACACAAAACCGATACTCAGGCGAACGACTTATGGACTGCTATAGCCAGCTAGAATATACGCAAACAGTCATCAAACATATTGACGATTGACAAAGCCCATTAAACCTGCTACAATAAAACCAGATTTCACCATTTAACCAAGGAGCATAAGCATGAAAAAGAAAACCGAAAAGAAACCAGAAGTAATGATCGTCTGGGCCTCAACCAAAGAACACCTTGACAAAGGAGAAATCCACGTCCTCGACTCCTACGTCGGCCCCCGAAAATACCTAAAAGACGAACTCGATCCCAGACTAACCATGGGAAGCGACCAAAAACTCCCATTCGCCCAAACGTGGCAAGAAGCCGTTTTCTTCATGGGTGAAAACCTAGGCAAACCAGTACAACTCCTCACCTCCGTTGGCAAACGCGTCGGCCTCCTCGAAGACTAAGGAAAAAACATGGACCCACTAAGAACCTGTACATGCTGCGATAAAGAGCTACCCCCGGCCTCCTTCCCAAGAGAAGTCGGGGACTGCGAAGAATGCTGCGCCAAACGCTTCCTAATAGATATGTTCGAAAGCCCAAAAAGCGAACAACACTTCTGGAAATTCCGCGCGTGGAGCACAACAGCCTACGACACCAAAAGCCTACTCGAAGAAGAATCCGAATACTTCCACATAGAAGTCATGCAAAAAAATCTCCGCATCACCCTAGGCATCAAGAAAAAGACTAATTCAGAAGACGAATATCTAATCTGGGTAGGTGACAAACAATTATTAGTAAAAGCCACCCCTATGACCCCCGAGACAATCGAACTCGGTGAAGACAGTGGCAAAGTAATAAGTATCCACGAAGCAAAAGACCGATTAGAATAATTCACATCCATAGAATTTACACCTTGACCATTACCTGCTACAAAGTATTGGGTTTTTAACACTTGTTCAAGGAAACTAAGATGAATGCTGAAATGCTACGAGCATCGGCTACTCCGAGTAAAGCTTGCAGATATGCCATTGACAATGTTACAAAACGATGGAGAAGAAAAAAAGCTTTAGAACCAATAATAATGACAAGCGCATTCTGTGCTATGGATTACGCTTGCCATGTGATTGAAGGTCGTTGGCCAGAAGCCGAACCTATTATAATAACAAATCCATATGCTGCCTTAGAATACGCTATAAACGTTATCAAAGGTAGATGGCCGATAGGCGAACCAATTATATTAACGGACCCTGCGCGATCAGTATTATATGCTGAATACGTCATCCGTGGCCGCTGGTTAGATGCCGAACCGAGCATTATGACGTTAGAACCATGCCGTGGTGAACATATTCAACGCTATGCCAAGGAAGTAATGAAAGGAAGATGGCTAGAGGCAGAATCCAACCTATCAAAAGACGCAGAATATTCTTATATCTATGCCAGAGAAGTAATAAAAGGCCGCTTCCACGAGGCAGAGCCTACCATAAAGGCAAACACACGATATGCTTATCAATACGCAAGAGACTGCATCAGAGGAAGATGGGAAGACCCTTTGGTGGAATTAAGAATCCTAGAATACGGCAGCTTTAGCATTCGCGGCCGCCCATCAGAATACGCGCTTGAAATCGCAAAAATGTCACCAGACTCACTAAGAGCAGAACTCGAAATATACCTCGCAGATTTCTTGCCGAACGATAATGACGACCTTACCGACACCAAATCAGAATAAAAGGAGTAAGTCATGCTAAACTGGCTCAGAGAAAAATGGACCGTCAAACAAACACCCTGCAGTGGAGCCACCCCCAACTGCCACATAATATCCGCCGCCACCGGCAAAATCATCTTCAAGGATAACCGGTACGGCCGGTCTCTAGAAAGCGCCACCCTCATGAGCGCCGCCCCAGAACTCTACGAGGCCGCAGAAAACGCATACTGTGACCTCCTAAATATCCTCTCAAGCATTGACCCAGAAAAGAAAAGCCTAGCTTGGGAGACCATAGACCAACTACAGAACGCGCTCAAAAAAGCTACCAGCTACCACAACGAGGAATAATGGCTAAAAAGCAACCACCAAGGCCAAGACACCCCGATGTCGACAAAGCCTGGGAACAACACCATAAGCTATTAAAATATTGGGCCTCTAAATGTAAAAGAATATTCGGCGGCCATGTAAACACATATCTATCCGAACTTTATATAAAGCTCAACAACGACCTATGGCTGTTCGACCCATCAAGAGGAGTAAAGTTCTCAACCTATTTCTCTACCCAAATACTTGGATACCTATACCGCATCGTCAGACTAGAATCAGAAGCCGAAATGGCCACTTGGGCCGGCACCTATTCAAAAAGCAAAACCAGCTTCAAATGCAAAGTATTCAGCGAACAATGCTGCAACATAGATCGACAAGAGTTTAAAGACAAAAGAGATTACTACAACTGGGTGCACGATATGATAGAAGAAATCGGTGGAAGAGAAGAAGCATGGTACTGGCTCACCTTCAACATAAGCGCCAGATCGATAGATATAATCCACCGCCGATTCGTCCTAGGGCACACCCTAGAAGAAATCGGCCGGCATTATAATGTGACTAGAGAAAGAATAAGACAATTAGAGTTTTTAGCGATGGCCACAATCAAAGAACGATTCGGTAACAATAAAAAAATCGAAACACTAATCAAAAGATATGGCTTAAAATTTAAAGATTAATAAGGATAGCCCCAGTGCGGAACCAACACATCACAAACCCTAATCATATGCTCAGCAGGAATACAACGCGCCACCAACTGCCGGTCCTGTGACGTCCGATAAGACGCCACATCCTTCAACCCCTCCTCCTTCGACTCATAAATAATCTCATTAATCGGCGCCCAAGTATCACCCTTCTTACTCGACTTCTTCAATTTAACAAGTCTAAACATTACCAACTCCCTTTAAAAGAAGCGCCAAGGTTCACCTTATTAACCACATGAGGGTCCTGCGGCAACACATCAGTATTAACATTAGTCTCAATAGATCTAGTGCAACCGCAAAATAAACACAAAACTAAACACACTAGTAAAGCTTTACATTTCTCCCAAAGGAAATAACTGAGCCCAGAAGGCATATAACCATGCTTTAACCACAGCCTACCCTGCTCGCGCCGATTCTCAAGGAATTTAACCCTTAAGTATCTCTTAACAATCCCACCACCACAATCAACACTGGCGATCGTAGTAGCCCCGCCAAGATCCAAACTCGGCGGGGCTACAGTTACCATGATTTCTCTATGATCAACACCCTCTTTGATCAGCTTTATAATCATCTCTTCGATAAAATAATCAGCTGACTCTTCTGGCAACATTTCTTCTAACATAATTCCTCCATGAAATATATGATTAATTAATCCTCGTCATGCTCCCCATCTTCTTCGACTTCATCCAAAAAATCATCATCAACTGGCTTCATCTTAGCTACCCGATCCCAAGCGTCAAGGATCTGATCGGGAATGCCAGCGACCTCTTTTGGATCACCCTTATCCAGCAGCATAGCTGCCAATAGGATATCAAGCGACGCCCCCATCATACCGATAGCCCCCATGATTTTCTGGGGCGGCTCTTCGCAATACTTCTGAATCTCAGCCAAAGCATTATGCATCGCATTGTGAACCGGAATCAACTGACTAACTCTTCTATCGCTCATTTTCGTCTCCTTAGAAAGATTTATCATCACCACAAAAGCCTGTAACAGACTATAGATAATTTGTCAATCCAATAATTTCAATAATAAACTAACAAGCGCCTCTGACTCAACCACCGAAAACCACCGGGAAAAAGTATCTGTCTCGCGGTGGCACTGAGCCCAACGCTCACAGCGCCCCCGTAATTTAATTTCCGCTAAATCTTTGTCTGACACCAGAGTTAAACACGCGCTCCCGCGCAGTGTAGAGCCCGGGGACCTAGCGGTGATCGCCAAAACAGAATTATTCGGCGGCATGATGACCTCAACCAAATCCGGGAGCAAATCAAACGTCCCGTGCCTATTAATCACCGGGTGACTTCCCCCGGCAGTAAGCTCCAGATCAAGCAGATACTCTATGGGATAATCCCGCAGCAGCTGGTTGACACCGGCAAGCGCCGGGTTACACGCCTCCTCCATATCCACCCAGGCTATAACAACGTCCCGTTTAGGTGGTTGTCCCTGAAGACTATTTTGTATGATCTGGTTATTGAGACTTACCAGGTTAAGAAGGCTAGCGTTGTTGTCTAGGCAATTCTCTGATTTCTTATTAACCACATCGTGGTGCGCAGTGATAGCTAGCGCGGGCCCTGGCTCTCGGCCTTTGATAAACGAGTATAGATTAAAGTATTTGTCAAGATATGGTTTGATGGTGCCGACGCCGGAAATAAGATCGTTGATGGCGTTGAGCTTCTCTAAACCGTGGACGCCGATTATTTTATTATAAATATTTAAATCCCCTAAGGATTTAATACTTTTGAATTATTTCTTTTTGCGCTTCGGTAATTGGATTTCGATCAATTGAATTATGGCTAAGAGCCCGGAGATAGCGTCGCGTATCTTGTCGCCTCGAGAGATTTCTACTGGTTTCTTTTCTTTCCCCCTTTTCTTAGCGCTATTAACATATATCTTGTGTTTAAACACCGGGACTGCGCGGCCACGCTGATTCAGCCTAGTGGTGCCGTCCGAGTAAATCTCACCGTTAGACAGCAGCCGGTGCCTGATGGTTTTAACACTAGCCGGCTTACTATCCTCCATATGTCGAAGCAATTCATCATCAGTCAGTCCTAGGGCGCTGTTCTTAAACGCTCCCAATACTTTCTTTGAGGCGTCATTGTCTCTTGGCATACCGGGCTCCTATTTACAAGATAAATACCGTTGGTTACAGAAATTTCGAGAGTATTTACCGTACTAATAGGAGGATTTATAATGAGAATATGCCGAGCATGTGGCCAGGAGATTCCCGCGGGCCGTGTTGAAGCACTACCCAATGTAAAGTATTGTATAAAATGTAGCGACGCTTTTACAGCAGAGATACAGGCTGACGACGTCGTAGCTAAAGCCAGTGTAAGTGGACGGAACGGATTCGCACCCAAAGATTAAGGAGGACCTAATGGGACTTATAGTATCACGGAAGTTAAATGAATCAATCATTATAAAAACCGATCTTGGACAGATAGAAATCATCGTTACCAACATCCACACCTCGAGAGTCAGTGTAAAGGTCGAATGCCCGCGTGAATTCCTGATTCTCAGAAAAGAATTAGACAAGACGCCGGTGCCCAAAATACAAGAACAGAAGGTATAATAATGAAACATGTCATCCCGTTCATCTGCTACTGGTCAGCGACAATATTAGTATTAACAGCAGTGTCACCGTTTTTAATGCTCGCCCTGATGCTGCAGCCATTCTTAGACACCGGCATAAAGAAATTATTCCCAGCTATACTAAAACATTGGACCGACTTAGTACGGGACACCAATGATCCGATCGGGGCCCTAGAACGCCAAGAACAACGCGAACGCGCAGAGGAAGAACGACTTGCGGCGCTTCCGCCGGCCAAACCCAAAGACTTCTTCAGCACCCTCGACTACATGACAAGAAAGACCTATATCGACATCGGCCGACGGTTAAGCTACCACCCCGACAACGACCCCGAGCGCTCAGACACCAAAAACCCATTCAGGCCTAGCTTTGATATGGTCGCGGACGCCGAACTACTTGAAAAGCTAAAGCACAAATGGTTATACAAAGCGCAAGAACTAATGCTCACCAACAATTTCACAAAATCAAAATGGGACGCCGACGGTTACACAAGAATAAATGATATATTCTTCGCGCCATACAGCGTGCACGGGAGCCCAGAGATACAAGTAACTAACGAAAAAGAGCACCAATGGCTGAAAGAATGCTGGTCCATCGCTTACGATAAATTAGAATACATTAAGGCGCTAATGAACAGAGCTTACGAAAAAAACCACGCCCTGAACAAAAACCCCGAATTCGTATTCCGATATAAGACAGTAAGTAAACAACTAGCCGCATTAAACCACAAATATGATGTCAGTATTAATGAAGTCAGATTAATGGCCAGTGAACTAATAGGAAAACGAAAAGCGGCATGCGACCCAATTAAGTTCTTCTTTGACTTCCGAGCAGCCACGCTGCAGAACGACATGTACACCTTCTTCAAGAACGCTAACAACGGGAGAAACTAATGACCAAGATAACGATCAAAAACTCTGACTACCACCTCTACGCCGACAAACGCGCCAAAACCGCGTTCAAAAAATACGCGTGCGAGCCAAAGGACCTCCTGTCCCCACTGACAGACCTAGAATTCAGAAGTCCAGACGACCAAAAACACATCGCCGTAGAGGTCAAAATAAACAACTCAGTGGAAGGCAGCTTTCTCATACAGCCTGCACTAATCGAAACCCAAAAATGGTTCATCATGTCCTTCACCAACATCACAGAACCCCCTATAGACATAAATTCTAAGAAATATAAATTAAAACTCGCGTGCGGCCATGATGTCATTGGAGACAAGTCTGTAGACAACAAATACATAAACCTATATCACGATTGCCAAATCTGTAAACGCGAAAAGACAAATCCGCCCGGACAAAACTAAAACGGGGGAAGCAATGAAAATACTTGACGCGCTTAAAAAATACGATCGATATAACTACTTCGACATGTTTTTTGAACAGACCGAAATACATAACCAAAGAACGGGCAAAACCCGATCATTCGACGGCATCTACAGATTATACTATACAGCAGAACGCGACGGCGAAGACGTCGTTTGTGTGTTGTACAAAGGCGAAAACACAGACTTGCCGCCAACCATTCTACCAATAGTCGTCAAAGAATGGACCTTTGAAGACGGTGGAGACGTAGAAAGAGAAGTAATAAACTTCATCGGCGTAGAAGGCATTAAAATCGAAGGAAAATCTGGGCAATTCGACATGGCCTGGTTCGAGAAAGTACCCAAGCGATATCCAACGACGGGAGAAGAATCCCTAGCCAAAATAGTAGCGACATCAGCGCTATATCACCACCGTGAAACAATACTAGAAAAATTAGAAGATTTAGCTAAAATACACGAAGAAGATATGGATTATCTGATGGAAGCACAAAGAACAATCGACTACCTGCGCTACGGCACGCCCTAACCCCACTCTAACCACCTCGGGAGCCAGAATAACCACCGCGCTTATCAGCAAGCACCTCACCGTCCCTAAACTTAGCATATCCCTTAAAACCCATCCCCGATTCAAAATAACGTAGTTTAAAAGTAAGAAATGAAAAACGATTAGACATGATTTGGAGCGCCTCAACCGGGGGCGTCCAGGCAGTGTTAAAAGTGTAGAATAAACAAGCCTGATCATCAGGACCAGTCGTCTCACTGAAAATAGTAGACTCAGAAGTATCCCACTTAGTGCCCCAGTGATGGATGCGCCAGGTATACCAGGTCTTATGACCATAAAGATCATGATTTTTCTTATAGATAACAAGCGCCTCCTTGATCGCCTCCCTATTACCCTCCGGCTGCAGCGCCATAAACTTATCGAACGCGGCGACCCGGTCATCGCCCTCGAATTCATAAAGCGTCTTGATCATCGCGAACTGTTCATCTGAACCGTATACAATATCAAAGACAATCTCCTTAGAACTCGCTTGGGCATCAGCCAGCGACGCTGGGGTGGGAACGATGTTATTGATCTTAAAAACAGAATCATCGTCCGGGCACTTAAGTGCAAGCTTAAACTCCTGGACCTTATCTGCTGGGCCAATAACTTTTAAATCACATTCGCACCAGTTAGGCATAATCGTCCTCGCGTTCAGTTTCATTCCCCGGCGCCATGTCGTTACATATAATAGGGGTGCCCTCGCCAAGATAAACATTCTGAATATGCGCCTCGAAGAATTCTAAGGCCTCATAAATGTCTAAACCAGACTCCAAGAGCTTTTCAATGATTTTATTCTTAGAATAAATAACCACATCATCTCTTGGATACTGATTACCGTAACCCATTATCGCTTCGTCATAACCTTCTATATATAGCTTTTCTTCATTGTCAAGCGACACATTTACACTGGCCTTTCTTCTTCCTTTTTCACATTATGAAGCTTCCACTCCTCATCATAATTCCATGGCTTCTCGAAAAAACGGAGTAGGTTCTTGATACCATAATCTGTGTCCCACTCCCCCGCGTCATGTAACTGACGCGCCAGAAGGCACACATTGTCCGTGCTCTCCCACCACTTTGGTTCAGACCTCATTTTGATACTCCTTAAGAGAATTTTTCATCGCCAAAATACTGTTACGAAATGCAACTGTATCGTCAATCCAGTTCTCATGAACACTAAATATGCCCGCCATTCTCCTGAACTTCACCATATAACTATGAGTAAACGGGTTATAAGAAATGATCTTGCCTCGGTCAGAAGCTGCTTTCCGCAGCAAAGCCTGATTAGTGTTCTTACAGCGCAAGCACAGAGCGCCGCATCCACGCGACGTCAATGATATATATGTTGGGTTTTTTAAAAACCATTCTTTCATAAATCCTCCTGATATAGAGGCAGGGATCATCCAAGCACCCTTAGATAATCCCTGCGTCACCAACTACTTGGAGTCATCCAAAATATCCAAAAGCCTCAACTCATCCTCGTGGTATGTCCGATAAACTTCTTTCCCTTCCCGATAATGATCAATGATTTTGAGAGTGATACATCTGATCCCCTCCATTGATTCCCACGCTCGCTCCAAGACCCCAAGCCTCGGCTGGCCGTCCAGCTTGTACTCTTCAATCATATAATACTTAGCCATGACTAACCTCCATTGTGTTACTGAGAACCGGTCATCACCACCGATTCCCTGTAACAAACGGAGAAAGCCTGTCAATTGCTTGACTTCACCTTACTAGGGGTTGGGATAATCGACAATTGCGCAGGCATATATCCAATAACTAAAGAATAACCCTTGTAAGAATCATTCTTGCAATACATAACCTGACCCTTCGCAATTGCCAAAGTCGTCAATTTCACCAGCGCAAAAGCCATCTCGAACATCATATCCTCCGGCACACTGACATACTGATACTCAGCAAAATAATTGATGTCGATATCGACCAGCAATAATTTATTAAACAGATCCCTATCAACCACAGGAGCATAATCCCCGAAAAGAGACTCGCAATGATCGACATAATCATCATAAGTATCGAACCGACCCCCGTCGCCGAACATGTCATCAATCAGATGACAATATTCCTTCAACTGCTCATCATTAACTTCAATCATACTACCTCCGGGATTAAAGGAAAAATCACCACCTAGCCCTGTAACAAACACCAAGACCAGCGCAATTATCGCTGGTCGAAAATCTCAACCGACTTACCATTCAGCTCAATCCTCATCCGCGACTGCTTCGTCTCCTCGTCCAAAACCACCTGAACCTTCGCCGACGGATGAATCTTAGAAATCAGATGAGCACTTATCAGATCAGGATGAATACCATCAGGCTCATCATCATTCCAGAACACAAAAGTACTATTTTCAAAAACCACAAGATACCTAGCGTAATCATCATCTATCAAAAAGAAATAAGACCCTTGCAACTCAACACTAGAAACTTGGTAAAAAATATCGACCGGGTCAAGATACCCAACAGTCACAGCCCTGGCAAACTTGCCAATGCCGCCGTGCGGCCTCACCAATGGCAAAGTCCCGGCGTCCAACATCTGCTTGTACTTCAGAACAATTTCTGAGTCCGTCATTCCTTAACCTCCTCAACACCCTGTAACAAACCAAAAAACGATTGCAATCCCCGGATTCCCTCATAATACATCGAACGTATTAAATAGGAAGCGAAACATTTACAAACCATATAGACCTTGCTACAGACTGTCGTGGTTACACTAACAAAGGAGGTTCAGATGTTATCGGACAGTATCATCAGCAAGTTCAAGGTCGACCCGAGAGACTACCAGCGAAGGATCGTTCGGCAAGCCCTCGACATGTTCACCGGCAAGTACATCAGCCGAAGCGGAGCCAGCAACCCGCCATTCAAAAGCGTGATGGTTGAATCACCCACAGGCTCAGGCAAGACAGTCATCGGATTCCTCACCGCCAGCGCCCTCAGCGAAGAGCTAGGCATCGACCCCGATGACCTCGCAGTCGCTTGGATCGCCATGCGAAGGAACCTGCTCACCCAAGCCGAAAGAGAGAACATCTCCAAAGGCTTTAATATCAAGAATATCCACTTCACCAGCATGTTTAACAAGCTCCCCGATGAGCTAGTTGCCCTCAAGAAAGCTGGCAAGAAGATCCTCTTCGTGGTTGACGAGTGCCATCACGACACCGCCAGCTCGATGGTCCACCTGCATAACTTGCTCGTGCCCGACTTTGTCCTCGGCCTAAGCGCCACCCCTTACAGGACCGACAAAGCGAACTTGTGCTTCGAGAAGGTGATCAAGGACTGTGGGATCCACCAGCTAATCGCTGCAGGATACCTAAGCCCCTACGACCACTTCACGATCACAGATTGGAAGCCAGAGACAGTCGTCGAGCGGTTCACAGCTGAGCCAGAACGATGGGGCAAAAGCGTGATGTTCTTCAAGAATCTCGAAGAATGCTTCGTCACCAAGGCCCTACTCGACGCTCAAGGATACAAGTCCGAGGTCGTCACAGGTGCCAGCGATGCCGAGCAGCAGATCGATGATTTCCAAGAAGGAAAGGTGAATATCCTCATCAACTGCATGAAGCTCACCGAGGGCTTCGATTGCCCCGACATCAAGACAGTGTGGGTCCGTGACTCAGGCAAAGGCACCACGACACAGATGGCTGGGCGCGTCTTCCGCATCCATCCCGACCTACCTGTGAAGCAGGTGGTGCAGTCCAAGGTCACCCGATGGCCCTGCCTCAAGACCGCCATGCCGAAGATCCAGTACAGCTACGAGAATGGCGAGTGGATGAGTTTGACCATCAATCCCAAGATCGATGAGATGACCCACAACTCCCGACGAGCCATCGCTTCGGCCGTGGTCGACATCCCAGTTTACATTCTGAATAAGCAGGCGAAAGGCAGAAGAAAGCCAAGTGCTACGGAGCGTGTAATATAGGTCTTACCTCCCCCATAGTATCTAAGGAATTATGGGGGAGTATTGCAAAAGTAGAAAAGTCTGTTACAAGGATATGTGGTTTTAATAACAATGGTTTCCTTCGAAAGGGGAATAAGATGAAGATTGATTACCGAAATGCGTCGATTAAAGATCTGAAATGCGTGTCTACTGTGGACAAGCACCGCAACAAGGTCACCGGCATCGAGGTCGATGGCGAAGTGATCAAGCCGACCGAACGCTTCTGGACGAGCGTCTGCTCACGATTCGGCTTTAACCCCAGCGTGTTCAAATACTTCGAGCACGAAGAAGTGTTCACCCGCATCTCCGAGAAGCAGCATGGTGGCCAGCTCGGCCTCACGATCGAGCGGAACGATGATGGCCTCAACAGGCTCCTAGGTGTGTCCAGCCCATCCAAGCCAGTCGCTCGCCACGAGCAGCTGATCAGCACGCTTGACAAGTTCAAGGCAGAAGGTATCACCTACTCCAATGGGGTGATCTCTAGCCAGCACACCCCACGTGTGAACAACGGCTTCATCACCGCTGGCGATGCCTTCTCCGCCAAGTTCTTCCTTAACACCCCGATCGACGGCTATGGCGCCCCATCGATCTACCTCGGGCTTCTCCGCCAAGTGTGTGCAAATGGCATGGTCGCCCTCAGCAAAGCATTCCGCTCCGACCTCTCCCTCGGGAAGGGCGAAGACAACGTGATGCCAGCGATCATCCGAGCACTCGACAGCTTCAACAACGACGAAGGCTACGCTGCACTCCAGCAGCGCGTCGAATCGTCCACAAAGTCTTGGGCCTCGATGTACGAAGCGAACAGCCTTCACCAGCTGCTCTACAAGACCTTCGCACAGAACAGCCTCAAGTCCATCGAGACCGACGTGCCCCCCGAAGGCACCAAGCTCCACGAGCTGTTCCCCTCAGGAGTTGAACTCGAGTCCTATCGCAAGATCGGCAACCCGCTGTTCAAGGCCTTCCACACGATGACCGGAGACGCAGGAATGCTCTACGGCCTGTCGAATCTCGACGCTCTCTCCAGCAAGAGACAGCGAGCATTGCCAGTGAAGTGCTCAGCTTACGATCTCATCAACTTCGCCACAGAAGTCGCCACCCACTATGCAAATGGTGATGGTGCCCGCAAGCTGAACGGCTGGGTTGGTGATATGATCGCCAACGAGTTCGACATGGAGAACACGATGGACGAGAACAAGGACTTCACCGACACCTTCCTCAGATCACAGATGAACATGATCACAGACAAGGTCGGAGCGAACTAACCACTAGTAAGTTCCCCCAGATGAAATACTCTGGGGGGATTTATTATATCCACCCATTGCCTCGGTGGAAAGCCTATTGCGCAGAACATATAACCCTGCTACAGAACAAAACAACCCACAACCAAGGAGCTAAGTATGGACAGCAAAAAAGACATAAGAGAAGACATCATCAGCAACATCCGACACAACGACCCACTCGCTGGGCCGATGGTCCTCATCCCTGGCAAAGTATTCAGTAAACTACTCAACCCAGGCCAGTCGACCGAACCCGAAACCACAAAGGAAGGCTACATCTTCCCATGGTCCCTAGATGAAAACACCATAAAATTCATCTTTGAGAACAACGGCGATGTCATAGCTGTCGATAGCATCGTGCCAGAAGAAATCCTAGTAGTCAAAAAACACCTACTCGATTACGACAACTCCGGGCACACCCATGAAGTCATCGAAATCAGAAGCGGCACGGCCAAAGGCACCCGTTACCTCCGCCACGACGAGCCCACGCTCGAAGAGTACATGAGCCAGCGCCTCAAGGCAACGCGTAAAGGCATAAGCGAACTCATAAAAGAAAACCTCTACGGGGATTTCTGCACAGACACCCGCGCCGAATACCTAGAAATCATCAACAGAAAATAAGTAACTAACCTATACCATAAAGGAGAATACACATGAAAGCAACTGAACCAGCTAAAGAGCAAACCTGCGTCGTCTTCAGCTACATCCCATTCGTCGACCTCAGCGAAATAAACCAATATATGGGAAAACTAAATGAAAACACCACCGACAAAGACAAACTAACAGCAACCATCGAAAAAAGCATCATGGACGCGCAAGACAAAATGCCACTCTCAAGAGGAGTACTATGGTGCAACGACAACGAAAGCAACACCACCGCCGCCATGATCATCCTCGAACACAGCGCCAAAGAACTACAGGAACACATGCTAACTTGGGCCGACGGTAAATCAACAAGATTCTCATGGTTCATCGAAAGAGAACATAATAACTATACATCCCCATCAAAATACTCCCTAGGAATAATAGCTGACCCCCAACAAAGCATCGACAGATTCAAAATCGCACATGAAATCTTCAACGCCAAACCAGAACTCCCAGACGACAACAGCTACAAAGTATACAGCGTACCCATCATTTCCACTCAGGAAACCGACACCTCCGTCATCGAACTAAACCAAGCGCTAAACAAAAACCTCTACACCGACGTACAGACACTAAGTATCGGCTTCGTCAACATCGAAGACATACTCAACGACGACGGGGAATTAGATCGAGATAAATTTAATAAATTAGTCGACACCTACGGATGGATGGTCCTAGAAAAAATAGCCAACGTTAAACTTAAAGAAGAAGAATAATGTATCAATTTATTACCTTTTACCGTAGAATAAATCCCGACTCCCCACCCGCGTCCCCAATGCTCTTACTCGGCATATTCTTATTCGTATTGACACTTATAATCATAGCCGTTTGGATTTGTAGAGACGATAATTAACCCCATTGCTCAGCCATCGCCGCCGCGATCCCATCATAGGTCTTAGACCTCAACTTCCACCGATCCTTCGACGGTGGCAAATAATGCATCCTATTCCTCTCCCGGTGCGGCAACGCCATCATCTCCGCCTTCACATTATTAGTCCCCACCAGCGCCGGCAGGCCCTTCAACCATAAACAAGTCGCCTTCTGCTCAGTGTGACCAAACATCCAAGGCTGAATCACCTGCGCATAACTAACCCCCACTAAAACCCGCGCATACTTATGCATAATAGGGTTCTCAACACAAACCCTCTTAACATCCGCGTGATACAACAATTTAAAGAATTCCGCCGCCTCCGCCAACCGATCCCAGCGCGAAGGATCCTTATGAAGCCAACACACACCCGCGTTCGTCATATACGTGCACGGTGGATGCGCGACCATCAGGTCCCAGGTTTGAGCCCCTGGCCCGTTGATAAGGTGCATCACATCCCCCATTATATGATTAGGAGACCCATCATCCGCGGGAAGTAAATCACAAGACCAAGCATCATGCCCCTTAGACGCGAAGGCACGCCGGACCGTTCCACTGTATTCGCACGCGACAAGTACACGCATAATTTTAGCCCTTTAAAAAAACAATACATATATATACAAAAATTCCCTCGGCAACAGCATCGCCGAGGGAATAAAATTAATAATTAATTATAATAAATCAACAGTCAGCATTTCCTTATCCAGCTTCAGGAAATATGAAAACTCAATCCTATGGGTAGGCACAAGTCTATCAGGATCAGTAACTGTCCACACATTAACCCGCCAATGATCACCAAACACATTATGAGCGTCAGTCTGATAATGATTATCAGGATAGGTCCCAGACTGCCGCATCAACCTATGGACAGCGCTAGTAACATGGTCAAGGTTAGATTTCTCGGACTTTGGCTTCTTAACCACAGTTTCACCCGCCTTAATTGTTTTCATCACCAAATGCCTCCCATAATTAAAGGAACATGTTAATCACATGATACTTTGTAACAAGGAATAGAGCACCAGCAATATTGTAGGGGAAAAGCGCCCACCTAAACAGGGGCCGACCAACACGACCAGCCCCACACCCTTCCCCCAAAAAATCTTTGAACAATAAACGAACCAACCAATAGATTAATTACAAGTATTAAAAAAGTATGAACCATACACTAATAATCATAATCGCTCTGGCCGCCCAAGACCCACGCAACGCTCCATGCGTCAACGGTAACTGCCCAATACAAAACAATAACCAAAATAACCAACAAATAAACCTCCCACTCCGGGCACGGGACGACACCATCGGCGCCAGCCGGCTCGATTTCAAGTATATTGACCAACAAGTTCACAGCCTCAGAACCTGCATAAGCACCGGGAGTAAAACCCCCCTAGAATATGCACTAACATGCAAAGACGCCAGACTCCGCGCCGCCGCCAACCTAGTCGCCACCGACTACGGGACAGAATTCCTGCCAGACCTGATCAAAAACATCACCGACGAAGACATAGCCGTCCAACAAACCGCACGCCAAAGCCTGGTACGCCTAGCCAGAAAAGCCTACAACATAACCACCCCCGTCCAAACCATGACCGGGCCCAAAGAACCAATCGACTTCGGACCAATGGCAACAGACAACAGCACCCAGGCTAGCACATCACAAACAATGTGGGAACTATGGCACCGTGCCCTAAAACCTGAAAACATAGCCAACATAAACAAACCCAAAGACCTACAGGTAAATATAAAGGGAGTAGAACCCAAACCCAAATAAAGGAAAGAAACATGAAAAAGACTCTAACCGCCCTCCTGGCCATCACCCTTCTCCTCAGCGCAACCAATATCGCCGACGCACGCGAAAGAAAATTCACGCCGATTAAAAACCTCCTTGAAAAACGAAAAGAATCCAACCGCGGCCTAATAAACAGAGCCCTGACCAGGATAGAAACTAGAAGAAATAAAATAAATTATGTAGAAATGGACGCCCAAACCACCATCAGGCTCACCAGCAAAAGTTGCGCCAACGGGAACTGCCCAATCCCAACCTACGACTTCTAACGCATTTCCTTCTAGGAAACCATTAAATAAACCATCAATAAATAAATCCCCAAATGACACCAATCACCACCACCGTCGAACTAGACACAAGCACAGCCGCCAACCTGGGGACCAACGGCGGCTACAGACAACACCCAACCATAAACAACCAAACCAACACAAGCGCAACCTACCCAGCCAAAATAATAAGCACAAGCAACACCGGCACCATAATCCAAACAATCCGCGCCATAACCATCACCGCCTACCCAACATACAACCCAAACAACAACAACCCAACCCAAAACATTCTAAGCGCCACCAACCCAACAAACCCGACCCAACCAACAAACCCCACCAACCCCACCAACCCCACAGAGCCCCAAGCAACTGACATAAGCATATCAACCAGCATCATCCTAACCTTCGACGCCATCTCCAAAACCATCTACACCCTAAACCAACCCAGCGGCCCAGATATAAGCCCATACCTCCAAATGCAAATCTGTAACTGGACCGGTTACCTAAATGCCACCCCAAAAGGAACAACCAACATAATACCCTACAACGGCGCCCTCGCCGGAGAAAATAAAACGACCACCCCAAACCTAAAAAACACTACCATCACCTTTACCACGACAAACACAGCCAAAACCACAAACGGCATCACCGCCATCTGGTTCTACAAAGGACAACCCATCAACAAAGAAACACACGACCTATTAACCAGCCAAGGATATAACATACCCCTCCTAGGGAATACCGGATACGCTCAAAGTAACATCAACCTACTCCTCACCCTCTCCGGACCCACCTCCTAAAAAGACCCGTTTCCTCCTAGGAAACCATTCACCTCCCCATAATCCCTTGTAACAAAATGCGCCCCAAGTTGCAATTGCACCACACCCATTTGCAATTGCAAAAAGAACCCCAACGCACAAAAAAGTCCAAAAAAAAAACCAAAGACATAGCCTAAAAAAGAAGGAAAAAAGACGAAAATTGCAAGCATGCGTAAATTGCGTCGCGTAAAAAAGAGAAAAAAGAGAAATAGTGGACTGACTCAACACTCTGCTTCTCGCCCATTTCTAAATTTTCATCTTCTTTTCTTATTTCCCAAACGTTTTTTTCGAAATAATTTATAGTGGGCGTTCAACGAACGATATCCTTTTTTTTCTTTTTTACCAATGATCCGGATGTATAGTTTTTATGGTTTCTTTTTTTTGGGTTTTTATGGGGTTTTTATAGTCCGAGTCTTTTGATTTATGTATTAGTGATATTCGGGCTATTATTAGTAAAGTTAGGGGGGATTAATGAGTTATTCTTCTGGCCCTTGGGAGGTTACTACTTCTCTTGATCCAACGGTCTGTTTTTCTATAAAAAGCGATGGTGATTTGATTGCTCAGATCGTAAAGACTGGTTCTCCTATGAGACCTAAAGAATCTATTGGTAATCCTAATTGGTTTATTGATAATGATCTTGATAATGTGACGGCTTTGGCTAATGTTAATCTTATAGCGGCGGCTCCGGATTTGCTTAGGGCGCTGGAGCTCTCTTTAGGAGCTTTGATGATGGCTTATCCTAAGTATAAGCATGATAGGGTTAGGCAGAGTGAAGCTATCATTTTAGCTCGCGCTGTTATCGCCAAGGCGACAGGGTTAGATTTAATCGTTCCTTGATTTTATTAGTTAAAATTTATTTTATGAGCTATTTTTATTATTCTTTTTGTTCGATTATTTTTATCGTTTTTGTTACGTTTGGAGTTTAATTGTGTCTAATGAATATTATGTGATGTTTCTTGTTATTTCTTTGATTTTTATGATTCAGGTGGGTGTTCCTATTATTATTGATTATTTTTATGGTGTTGATGAGGATTTATAATGGTATTTGGACGGCCCATGAGCTGTCTTTAAACGCTTTTACGTTTTTTTCTCCGAATATTTCATCTACGGCTTGTTTTACTCCGCTGTGGTAGTCATGTCCGCTTATTATTCCTCCGGCTTTTACTTTTTCTTTCCAGTTCTTTATGTCGTTTTTTACTGATCGGTAGTCGTGGTCTGCATCTATATATATTAGATGGTAGGAGCGGTTTGGTGTTTCTTTTGCAAGTTGGTTTGAGTTTACTTTTCTTTCTATGATGTTCGGGTTTCTTTTTTTCGTTTCTAGGAAGTCTTTGTATACTGTCTGGGCTCTTTGTGGTGGTTTTATAAATTCTTCCCAGATGTCGCAGCAGGTTATTTCTCCTACGTATTGGGCTATGAGTTCTGCTGATGCTCCTGCGTATGATCCTATTTCTAGAGCTGTCCAGGTTTTGTCTATTTTAAAGTGGTCTAGTAGGTCTTTTAGGCCGTGTAGTCTGTTGATGGCTGGCATTTGGGCGTTATAGTATTCGTCTGAGTGGTTTTCTGTTATTCTGTATCTGGCTAGGATGTGTTCCATTTTCTTTCCTTTTTTTGGCGTTTTCTTTATATACTTTTTGTTTTTTTTTGTCTTGGCGGGCTTTTGGGTTAGCTTTTGCACTCTGATGCAAGGGAGATATCTTCATTGGGCTTGAATGTTATTATTTAGCCGTGATATGTGTTATTTTTATTAGGCAATTGTTGCTTTTGTTTTTGGAAAGCGGCCAATTTATTATTTCATAATTTAAGTCTATAGTTTCTCTTAGTATATCTAGTCCTTTAATATACTTTGTAATTGTGATGTGGTTATTATGTATGTCTTCGATATAATAAACGCCGTTTTTGTTTAATTTATCTAAGGAGGAGGTTAGGAATGATATGTTGGCTTCTGAATTGTGTTCTCCGTCGTCTATGATGAGGTCGAAGGTTATATTTTTTAGTGATTCTTGGTTCCACATTTCTTCGATGGATATTTTATCTCTCTGGTCGACGTAGAATGTTTTTATTCTTTCTTCGTCTTTTAATATAGTTTCATCGATGTCTGCGCCATAGATGGTGGCGTTGGGGAAGTATTCTCTCCAGCCTCTTAGTGATGCGCTTGGTGTCCCTCCTTGCCCCATGTTAGCCGGTATTTTTGGATTGGTTGTGCCTATTCCCAGTTCGAATACGTTTTTTATTTCGAGCTTTTGGTCATTAAATTGTTTAAAGTATTCTATTGTATAATTATGTATACCGTTTCCTTTATCGCTACCGTTTTTTGTCATTATTTTGCATAGGGGTGTTACATCCATTGTTTTTTTCTTTCTTAAAGTCGAGGTGATTAACCTGCGCCATGGCGGTGCCGGTTTATCTATTTTTTTTTGATTCTACGTTGGACGCAAGGATGATATATGTGGTGGCCTTGCAGCATACGGGGTCTTATTTATTAAAAATGTTAGTGTCTGTCGGACATTTATAAAAATTGATTATTTTAAAATAATTGACTTAAATATATAATGTTTATAAGATTAATTTTTTAGGGCTAAAATCACTATGATCGATGAAAATTTCAAAATTAATCCGTGCGATCCCGATGATTTTACGAGATGTTCTTTATGTTTTGATATAGGGGCACATATAGGTAATTGGTCTTTGCAAAATATAAATAATTTTAATAAAATAATTGCGTTAGAGCCATCTACTAAGACTTTTGATATATTAGTGAAAAATTGTGCTAAACACAACATCATTTGTTTAAATTATGCTATAAGTAATGATATTAGAGAACAGATCGATTTTTATGAAGCCGATGAGGCTTCTGATATATCTTCGATAAATAAGAACTGGTTATGCTCGAAAGAATCAAGATTTTTTGGTCTTAAACACTCTTTAACCACCTGTAAATCTACCACCTTAGATAGGCTTGTAGAATTGTATGGAACACCTGATCTTATTAAAATTGATGTAGAGGGAGCAGAAGATTTAGTAATTCTATCTTTATCAAAGAAGGTTAAGACTCTTTGCTTTGAATGGGCGCGAGAATCTAATTCTGTCACCACACAATGTATTGATCATCTTCTAAGCATCGGATTTACTAAATTTTATGTTCAGTTTGAGGATAAATATAGCTATGTTCCAAATGAAGAAGAATATACGGATGATTTAAATATTATTGAGTATTTGCTCACCAAAGAATTAAAATGTGATTGGGGTATGGTTTGGGCTATTTGAATTTTTAAAAACAATTCTTCTATAATAAATGAAGGTATTTATAATAAGTATTTCCATTAATCATTTTCTTCTAAAGGATAATATATGCTTCTTGATTTTATAGGATTAATAAAAAAGTATGATATGAAAATAAGAGGAGTGATACATGTCGGGTCACACCATGGGCAAGAAAATAATCTTTATAATTTAATTAATGTTAAAAATAGGATTTTTTTTGAGCCTCTAGATTCTAATTTTTCTGTTTTAAAAAATAATATAGAGCCAACACACACCTTGGTCAAAAAAGCATTGGGAAATGATAATAAAAAGGTGAACATGTATGTGGAGAAGCAGAATTCTGGAATGTCAAGTTCGATCTTAAAACCGAAGTTACACATTACACAATATCCGCATATTGTCTTCGATGAAACAGAAGTAGTCGAAATGATAAAATTAGATTCCTTTGAAAAAGATTTAACTGAATTTAATCTTATGGTAATCGATGTTCAAGGATATGAGCTCGAAGTCTTTAAAGGTGCTCAGAATTCACTAAAAAATATCGATTATATTATTTCGGAGATAAATAGAGATGAACTTTATGAAAACTGTGCTAGGATCGATCAGCTCGTAGAATTTTTGAGTATTTATGGGTTCGAGTTGGTAGAGAGTAATTGGGCTGGAGGCACATGGGGAGATGGGCTATTTATTAAAAGAGGCAAAAGCTTATGATAACCGTTAATAATTTTGGCCCATCTGGTCGATTAGGTAATCAAATTTTTCAATTCGCATTGTTGTTCGGTTTACATAAATTACATGGATATGAGATACATCTTCCTTTAAATAATGGATGTGAATTTTGGAAATGTTTCGATATAAAAAATATAAAATTATATGATTATCTTATAAGAGATGACGTCAATACTTTTAAAGAAACATTGGGTTATAACAATTACGATGATTGTGTTTTACAGCAACCGGATAATACTGAATTTTATGGTTATTTTCAATCATATCTTTATTTTGACAGGTATAGATCCGAATTAATCGACTGCTTAAATTTTCATAATGATATAATCGAAAAAAGCGATAATATATTGTCAGGTTTTAAAGGCCCACTTATAAGCATTCACGTTAGAAGAGGTGATTATATAGATCACCCGCAATGGGGAGATCTAATTAAAGAAGGATATTATGAAAAAGCTATAGAAGATATAAATGATAGCGAAGAGGTTTTAGTGTTTTCAGATGATATCGATTTTATTAAAGATTATTTTAAAACTAATAAAAATTTTAATATTATTGACGAAGATGAATACGTTTCTTTGTGCATGATGACCAAGTGCGAAAGACATATTATCGCGAATAGTAGCTTCTCATGGATGGGTGCTTATTTAAGTGGAAAGGACAATGTCACTTGCCCAGAAACTTGGTTACCCTCTTTATTTCCGAAACCAAATGATATTCAAAAAGACATAACAAAACAATGTTGGAATAAAATAAAGTCTTTTATTTAAATAACCATCCCACATAGGTCTCTCAAATATTCGGGCCGCGGTTGAATTTGTTAAAGTCAGGTTATTAGAGCCGTGGCAGAGCGTTGTAATATTTTAATTGTTATGAAAGACTAATAACTAGCGTGACGGGTTTTTTTAACTTGTTGGCATACTGAATTAGAAAGAAACAGCAAAAATTCTAACTTGAGCCGTTGTCACACTTTATTATTACTGACGCTGTTCGTCTTCGTTGTCTTTATTTTGAAGCGGCTGGTCCAATGCCCATCCTTGCCATTTTTGCTGCAGAGTCTGCGTATGGGTCTTTAGTGCCAATGTTTTTCTTTACTGGCCCCTTGTCCTGTTGAAAGTCAGATCCCTTGCGCTGTAGAGCGCGTTGGTTTTGCCATATCTTATTTCCATCCGGTAGTGTGCGAGTTCTTGGCTTTGGCTTGCCGTCGACATAAGGCATCGGATCGTGACCAACTGTTAGCTTTGGTGCCCCTGGTTTTCTAGGTGCTAGTCGATACGCTTTATTTTTACTTCTTAAACTAGATGGATCTAAAACTTCTAGGAGATGTAATAATCTGTCTATGCTTTCTTCGACTGGTTCTTTTTTGGCGAAGGGATTCCCTTCTTTTTCTTCTTTTTTGGCGAATGGGTTTTCTTTAGGAGTTTTAGCTTTTTTGCGTAAAAACTCTGGTTTTGCTCCCATAGCGTCGCCGGTTTCTTTTTGCTTTTTGGTCGGCGTCTCGAGATCTTCGTTCATTAGTCTTGATACACTATCGATATTATATGCTGACATTTTATTCTCCTATATTATTATCTTTTATTAAAATTAATAAATTAAATATCAATATTCTGCGTAGTCTCTGAGCTTGTCATAGAGTTTAGCGAGGAATCTGGAATGGTCGATTACTTTTTTAAATCTCTGCTTTTCGGATTCAGTATTACCAGCTTTGCTTAAGGTGTTTTTGAGCTTATCCTCTGTTTGACCAAGAAAGGCTATTTCTGTAAGGATTTCTTCGAAATTAGATAAGTTACGGATGAAGTCGTATAGGTCACCTAGATATTCTCGCTGTACATTCGTGTTCTTATATTTTAGATATAATTTATCTAATGAGCCTATATCTAGTTTAGATTTAATGACCATTAGGATGTTTTTAGCTTGTGTGATTATAGCAGATTGTAGTCTACCTAATTTAAGACTATGCTCTCTGGCTTTTTTGGCTGCTTCTGGTCTAAACTTATTAACTAATTGCCCAAAATAACCTGGTTTTTTATAATAGCCTGTGTCTTTCTCAGAGGTTATCTCTATGTTTTTATATTTCCTATTAGTTAAAAGTCTTAAAGCTTTCTCCTCACTATCGGCTTCGATGTGTCCGTGTTTGCGTATGCCGGTATTAGGATCATTAGCTATATATTCATATGTTTCTTCGGTTATTGGCTTTTTATTTTTCTTTTTGTGTTCGAGAGCTATAAATTCTTTTAAGCCTCTTATTAGACTACTGACATCTGGTTCGATTTTAAGAAAGAGATCTTTACAGTTAGCTTTTAGAGTGGGCAGAACTTTGGCTAAGAAATATTTCGATAAAGCCGCAGGGTCTGTAACGTCAGCGTTGGCTGGGCGCTTTAGTCTCTGTTCATTAGATTTAATGATGTATTTGTTACGCTTGGTGTCAAATGTCGCTATTTTTATAGGTAGTGCGGCGCTAGGAAGTTTACTTAAGAAGCTAGGTGACTTTTTTAAATCTAGACCCAGATTAACATGGCGATAGTGGTAATCTATTACCACATTTACATATTTTTGGTTTTTTCTAGACTGCACGATCTGAGATACAGGGCCAATTTGTTTAGTCTGGCCGTTCCTATCTGTAAAACTGATTTGGTTTTTCGCCGGTATAAATGAGTATACTTCATCTGCGGATCGGTCTTTAAGAGGTATAACCTGCTGGGTGCTTCCCACCACTTCATTTATAAGCTGATATAATCTCATACTTTAATTTTGATCATGCCGTTGGTTAGACTATTGTTTTTTGTATGAATTCTAATTTATTATAATAGCATAAGTATTTGCCAATAGCTAGAACTGGTCCTCTTTTAGCGCATTCTTCGGCATATAAACCATCTTGAGAATATGTCTCTAGTCTTCTAACGCCTTTTGCATATTTATATTTCACCATAAAGCTGGCTGTGTCTATGTGTTCTACTTTAGGTGTTGCGGTCGCCTTTAGTCTACTACGTCCGCTTTGATCCAGCTGTCCCCAAGTTACGACAGCGAAGTCATCTAATGCGAGAGCGAATTCTACCGATTGAAACCATTTTTCGTGAATAATATTATCGTCATCTAAGACATATAGCCAGTCTTCATTTTTAAATGGGAAGTTATCATATACATGATTTATAGCCTTTGTGCCAGCAATTCCATTTTTACTACACATTAGGGTAGTTGTGTTAGGATACCTTGGGACTCCCTCTGGATTATCATGGCATATTATCCAATGTGCTTGTTTTGGTATGGAGTTATACATCTCAGGTAGGTTATATGATCTTGAGCATGGTGTGATTATATAGAGCATAAGGACTCGATGTTCTTGGCGTATTTGTTATGTTATATATACTTATTCTTCGTCTATGTCGGATAAGTTAATGTCGTCGTCTGCGGTGGTATCTTTGAAATTTTTAAGATGCTCTCTTGCGGCTATGGCTTCACCTCTGAGGCGTCTTCGTAAATCATATTGAATGTTTTTTTGTTTTTTATGTTCTGGCGCTGGCCACTCGTGTTCCCAAGCGTCTTTTAGCGAGTTTTCATAATCTTTATTAAGTTTTTTTTCTTCATCATGAAACGCTCCTATTAATAAACTCTTAATGGAGCTGGGTATGGTTCGATCATCTAATATCTCTTTTGGCGGATAGGGTTCTTTATATGAAAATAAATCTGCTCCGATTTTGAAGTTTTCGGCTCCTTTTTCCTTATATTCGTCCGCTTTTGCTTTGAGCGCTATAATAGATTGCTGAAACTTGGGTGGGTAGCTTCCAAAAAATCTGGCTCTTATTTTATTTATCGCTTTATCTAGCCAATTGCTGATAGGGTAATATTCTTTAAATTCCCTTCTACGCCCCCAATAGTCTTTTCTACTAGCTTCATATATAAGTGGCATTAATCTGTCTATAGCTTCGTCGGTAGTATCTGTCAAATTAATATCATCGTGTGGCACTATATCCTTTATCTTTAACTCGATTTCAGCTAAAAGATCTTCCCTAGTCATAACCGCCACATGTTCGGCATACGGCATTTCCCAAGGAGCGTTTAAGATTAATAACTCGGTTTTAGGATCTTCCCATCTACCGTTATCATATCTGGGATTGTCTTTATCGAACGGCTTGATTACATCTTCAGCATAGTAGTATGCATATTCAGGGTCCTGTTTAATGGCCATTTCTCCTTCTGGCCATCTTCTTTTTAAAACATACTGGGCATAAAATAATGATGATTTTGCATCCGTAGAGATGATTGGTTCAGCTTGCTTCCAAGGTCTATCAAGGACGTAATTCGCATAGAGGTAGGAAGCATAGGGGTGAGTTAGTATCTTAGGTTCAGCTTTGGGCCATCTTTTTTTTATAACGAATCTTGCCGTGGTGTAACATTCAAGAGCGTCTCGGCGGTTAATATCATAATCTTCTGGATCGACTTTATTCTCAGCTATAAGCGGCATAAATCTATCGATCGCTTCTTCTGCGGTTCCAGACAGATCGGTCTCGTCATTTTTTATGAAAAACTGAGATGTTGATTTTACTTCATCTAAGAAGTCTTTAAATGGTATTTTTACTAGTCTATCAGCGTAAACTTTTGCGCGCCCCAGGTCTTTAATTATTATTGGTTCTGCTATATACCACCTTTCACCTAGTACAAATTGAGCATAAAGCGATGCTACATGCGGATCTTTAATAATGGTACGCTCGGCCTCAGGACATCTCATTTTATTGACATTATCCTTATCTAAACTCCTAAAATAAACATAATTAAATGCATTAATAGGACTCATCCTTTCAAAATCTGGTAGCTCTTCAGCATTCTCCATAATAAGTGGCATTAATCTATCGATCGCTTCTTCGGTTGTGTCAGTAAGATTCCTGTTTTCGTCTGGGAACATTTGACCCATTCTTATATCGACATCAGCTTGAATAACCTCTAGTGGCATGTGCGCAACATATTGGGCGTAAAAGTAGGCATACTTTGGATCTTGCAATATGAATGGCTCAGCATCTTCCCACCTTAATTTATCCCTCTGGCCTGATTTACTATAGATATCTCTGGCATAAATATAAGCCCACTTTGGACTTTTCATAATATATTCTTCAGCATTAATGAATCTTTTCTTTCGATCGGCTTTTCTAATCGGCTCATGGTTTAAGACATTCTTAGCGTACGCTGAAGCATATTCTGGGTCATGTTTTATGATTTCTTCTGCGTCACTTAACCATTGTTCACACTTGCCATCTTGGTCCATTTTTAGAATGAAATTATATGCATAATTATAACATTCTTGTGGTGTCAGCTTTTTAGGATCTGGCAGAAGCCCTTCGATAATGAGCGGCACCAGTCTGTCGATTGACTCATCAATACCAGTTAAGTCTTTGTCTTCTTGTGGGTGTAAGTCTCTTCGAATAGCTTCGACTTCTGCTAAAAATTGCTCATACGGCATCTGTGCTATATTTCTAGCATACCTTTCGGCCCAGCGTTTATCTCGTATTATGTAAGGTTCGGCCTCTGGCCACCTTATACCGAGGTTTTTACGTCTGTTTATTACATAATCGACATATTCGTAAACATATTCTGGTGATGTTATTATATATGGCTCTGCCTCTGGCCACCTTTTGCCAAGATTTTTGCGTTTGTTGATAACATAATCAGCATATCTGCAAGCATATTCTGGTGATGTCTTTATAGATGGCTCTGCCTCTGGCCACCTTATACCGAGTCCTTTCTCTTTGTTGATAACATAAACGGCATATTTGCAAGCATATTCAGGTGATGTCTTTATAGATGGTTCGGCCTCTGGCCACCTTTTACCGAGGTTTTTACCTTTGTTAATGGCATCTAACGTATAAAAGAAAGCATATCTTGGGTCTTTCATTATATATGGTTCGGCCTCTGGCCACCTCTTACCGCGGTTTTTACCTTTGTTCATATAACGGTAGATTTCATACTGAGTCATTTTGCTTGGGTCTGGCTCTTTTTTGTTTTCGCTGATAAGTGGCATCAGTTTATCGATCGACTCTTCGACGGTGTTGGATAAATCCAAATCATCCCCGCTAGTTAATTCCGATATCTTCATCTCTGCGTCTGCCTTAAGATCTTCAATTGACATTTTGGCTACCTCTGTACAATAAGCATATAGGTAATAACCATAATCATCAACATCATCATCTTCGAAATGCTCTATTATTCGTAATTCGACCATTGGAGCTAATCTGATTTTACTTATATCGGTGGCATAGGACAGGGCAAATCGAAGATCCTTTCCTCCTAAAATAAGCGGTTCAGCAGCTTTCCAAGTGCCCTTTATAACGTTCTTAGCATAATTGAACGCCCAGTATTGATCTGTTAATATTATGGGTTCGGCTTCGACCCATTCACCTTCTATGATGTATTGAGCATACTTATAAGCATACTCAGGTGATTTTAGGATTTCGCTTTCCTGCTTGGGTGTAAGTCCTTCTTCTTTAGCATTCTTCTTATCTAATGCTATATGAAAGAGCGCCATTGCGCGACGATTATCTTCACTACTTTCCACGATTATCTGCGTGGTGCTTTTTAATCCTTCTTCGGTGGTTTTAGATAGATCTAGATCATCAGCTGCATTCAGACCATTTAACTTTCTTTCTATATCCGATTTTAAAGCTTCTATCGACATCTCAGCAACATTATTGGCGTAGAGTTCGCATATTTCGCTTTCTTTTTCTGAGTCATTTTCGGGTATGACAGGGTCGTGGTCTTCTAAGATTCTTGACTCAGTCTCTATATCCCATCTTCCATTATCGTGATCATAGTCAGCTTGGTTAGAGGGTTTTATGATATAACGTGCATATAAATAAGCGATATAGGTATTGTTCTTTATAACGTTTTCGGCTGTCTTCCATCGCCTACCTAGGACATCTTTGGCATATGCATAGGCCCAGTATGGTTCAGACATAATCGTAGGCTCGGCTTCCTCCCATCTTTTGCCTAGGCATTTGCCATCATTAATAACATCGCGAGCATAATAGTAGGCTGCCCCCGGGTCTCGCATCATAACTGCTTCAGCCTTGGGGTCTGGCTCATAGTCTTCGCCATGTAGTTGTTTAGTCTTGTAATCGGTTATGGCATAAGTATAAACCGTAGTTGGTGTCATAGTTGAATAATCGCGTTCGACTACAGCCTCAACAATGAGCGGCAATAAATTATCAATGGCTTCTTCAATAGTGTCTTTTAAGTCGATTGAGTCATGATAATGAAGATCGTTTAATTTATTTTCGATATCTTCACGTAATTCATCTTCTGAAGTCTTTGCCACGTGCTCTGCATAGTATTTTGCCGAACCACTATTAATTATACCTAGCTCTATTTCGGGACTCTTCCAACGTTCCATTAATATGTCTCTAGCGTATCCATACGCTAGATGTGGATCAACCACTATGAATGGTTCAGCTTCTAACCATCTACCTCTATCGTAATCTGGATTTTCTTTATCATACGGCCGTATTACAAGCAAGGCATAATAATAGAGGTAATCTCTATCGTTATGTTCAATGCCTATATTTTTTAGAATATATGGTTCGGCTTCAGGCCATCGACGTTTAAGATGATCTATGGCATAATGCACCATTACTCGAGCGCTGCTAGTTCTAACGTCTGGTTCGGGGTGTTTAAGGTTCGGATCCCACTTTGATTCTTCAACCACGTTCGTAAAATCTATGTCTTGGCCTGTATGTAGCACCTCTAGACGATAGTTTACTTCATCGTTTAATTCTTTGATCGTAAGCTCCGGTGCAACTGTGCGAGCATAAAGGGAGCCATAGATACTATCCAGAATTCTTCTCTCAGTCTGCGGATTATCATATCTTTTAGGATGTTTAAGATCCATACAATATAACGTGGCTATATAAGGATCATTAGAGATTACTGCCTCGGCATCTTCAGCATGTGGACCATCCCACTGATGCTCAAGGGCGCTTTTAGCATATTCGTAAGCCCAGTCTGGTCTAGAGGCCATAACTCGTTCTATCAAAGGCCACTTGCCCTTAACCAATTTAGCGTAATGTAGAGCAAGATTTGGATCGGTACTAATCTTATCTTCGGCATAACGCCCTATTTCACTGTCAGGCCAAGGACCATCTAAGACATTTATTGCATAATACGCTGCAGCCTTAGGGTCTTCTTTAATGACGACTTCACCGTTAGGCCATTCTCGATAAAGGCGATTTTGCGCAAATAAATAGCAATTAAATGGCGTCCAATAAGGATCATTAGGCACAGGGTCTTTATGTGATTTGGGTCGGTTTTGAAACGATGGCTCTGAGATATTCCGATTTTCTATAAGCATATGTTTTATAGCATCGATAGAAATTAGAAGATCGATACCGACTTGGTGCTTTTTATTACTCATAAAGATATTGCCGTGCTACATAATATTAATATATTATATATTTTAATAACATACGGATTAAAACGATCTGTAGTGATTATATTTATTTTGGCGAGACGATGATAGGATAATCTGCTTCTTCCTCAGCCATAAAAAGATCAGTCTTTAGTCTAAAATTTATCTCCGCTTGCTTGCCGAATTCTCTCCAAACATCGCTACGACAGACACATTTAATCGTGTTAGCAAGATCATCTATGGAAGACTCGATTATACTGCCTGACAAATTATTCAGCTGACTTATCTCGCTGATAACTGTCCTAGAGTTAATAATGGGATAGAACATTCTTACTTGCTCTTGTCTATTATAAGGCTCAAAAGCGTGAAGATTGAGGATAGTTTTACTATCTTGGATGTACTTATCTAACTCAAAAGAACCATAAATCCATTGTAACTTAATATCATTATAAAGGCTTTTTTGAAGACTGTGAAATATCTTAAATCTGCGTTCATTCATATACCCATAGAATAGAACATCGAAATATGGCTCGTTTTTCATTTCGATTTTTTGTAAAGTATTAGTATGCAAGATAGGAACTAAACGATTAACCTTGATACCGTTTTCTGCGAGAAAAGCACTATTTAAAAAATCAAAATCCCAGATCTCGTCCGCACCGTCTATATTGGATATAGTCTTTTTTACTTCGTGCCAGTTGCTTCCTGCCATCAATTGTTCTAACTGATATACTATGATCTTCTGACCGGGGAATTTCTTTTTGATTTCTTTCACTGACTCAAGTATGTATGTTCCGAGTAGAAATGTAGTATTTTCATGCTTTGGATTATCGAAATGTTCCAGCATCATACTTGTTACGTGACTAAAGAATTGATTTAATTCATGAATTTTTATGAATTGACCAGAAATTACTTTAGCCGTCGTCGTCATAAATAGATGCCTTAATGTTTTTTCAACCTACACCCAATGGCCCTATATCTCTAATATACATCTTATATCTGGATGGGTCTACTGCCTTTAGTATGCCTTCTATTTCTAGCCATCGATGCCCCAAAACATCAGTACAAAACATATTTATGATAGGAATATTATTAAGAGCCGTTTCAATATCGAAATCATATATTACCTTCTCCCTGATCTCGTCTGATGTCATTTTTTCGAAGCTTGTTAGAAAGTAAGGATATTTGCTAATTATTAAGATGTTAGTAACCGGATCATCCCATAGTTTTCCGAAATGTCTTGCGTAATTCATTGCTTCGTGAATACTAGACTGTATGATTTGCTCGGCCGCTGGCCAAGGGCGCTCTAAAACATTCCTTGCGTATTCACTAGCGAGGTAATCGACTCTAAGAATGGCCGGTTCGCCTTTTGGCCATGGCGCCTTGAGTATCTGATTTGCATAGACATAGCTACTATCAGCATGTCTTGATATTGCATTTTCAGCCTCTGGCCAGCTTTCGTAGCCTTTATCTCTAGCGAAAATAACTAAATCCGCTGGTTTAATAACTTTCGAATCTACCAGGTCATCAATTTGTTTCGATGATAATCTGCTTAAATCTGATGTTTCATAATAATGTCGCCAGTTCTTCTCGTCTTGGTCAGATTCGCCCTCAAGTAAAAAACTTCTCAATTCGCTGTTGATCTGGGCCATATTACTCAAGAATATTTTAGCATATGAACTGCAGTTAGTAGTTTTATGGTCTTGTATATCTTTCTTAGCCTTAGATATTATCTGGTGATCGACGATAGCGCCGTTTTTTCTTCCTGTCCATCTCTTCCTTAAAATCTTCAGAGCATAGAGGGCGGCAGTTTCGGGATCTGACCCTATTATGCTTTCGCCTAATTCCCATTCTTCCTTAAGAATCGTCATAACATATGCTAAAGCGCCCTGTGGTGTTTCGATGATAATTGATTCCGCTGTTCTCCATCTCCCTGATTTATTATGGCTATTGCTTTCGATTATTATAGAAGCATAATCGATTAGATTTTTAGGGTCCCGTCGTTCCAGTAGTTCTCTTTCACCAGCCGGCCATCTCTCCCCAATTATATCAGCATAGTCGATTATCTGTTTTAAAGACATCTCAGCAGGATCTGGTTCACCACTCTTCTCTTCTAGCATAGATATATTCATCGCCTCTGTAAAAAATCCGGCGGCATCATAAAACGAACGCTTGGCATTTACCGAAACGCTTACTTCTTCTAACAGACGCATACTATCCATACCCAACGGCATTTTTTTAAAGCGGCCAGTATTATGATTTTGCGGGTTTTTCATGCGTTTGTCGGTAAAGATTTTATGCCTTATACTTTATATTTACAGAAATACATAATTTTGATACAGTGGGTAAAGGAGGATTTATGAACATTTTCGTGTTAGATTTAGACCCTAAGAAGGCGGCTTTATATCATTTTGATAAACATGTCACTAAGATGGTGCTTGAGACAAGCCAAATGCTCTGTACGGCATTGCATTCACATTCCAGTTTACCTGATATACCGTATAAACCGGCTCATCCAAAGCATCCCTGCACTATCTGGGCTGCGTCTTGCAGATGTAATTATCAATGGTTATGTGATTTAGGTCACGCTTTGTCTGAAGAATATACTCATAGATATGGGAAAATCCACAAATGTGCCTCTGTGATTAATTATTGTGCTTCCCACTTGAATTCTATAACCGAAGGTGCTTTAACGCAATTCGCCCAAGCCATGCCAGATGAGTATAAACATAACAATCCGGTTGAAGCCTATCGAAATTTTTATCGTCATGGCAAGGCCTACTTCTCACATGTCTGGACAAGACGCGATAGACCTAACTGGTGGGAAACCGCTTAAAAAAAATATATTTATATATCGTTTTGCGAATGGAGCCACAGAGATGCGTTTATTATCGATTCTAGAGGGTATTTGGCCCCATAACATTAAATTACACGGTCCTTATTCAGAGCCGGTGAATGTTTATCTGGCTCTTGACGGTGTTCTTTCGGAGCCTGATTGGGGCGAAATGGCACACAGATATAAGACCGATAAAAACCTTAAAGCATTCTATGCTAGGGTTATAAAAAACCAGAAATTGATCGATACAGCTGCTAACTTAATTAAAAGCGTTAATTCGCAGGACACCGGCAAAAAAGGTAACTTATACATTGCCGCCTATTCGATACCTAGGGATTTAAGAATTAACCCTACTGTGCTTCAGCAAGCGATCATTGATTGGGCGCACGATAATTATCCTCAGATACCTCAGGCTAATATCCTGTTTAGTAAACCAAAGGGTGTAGGCGCGAGCGATATATTAGTCGATAGAAATATCGATAATATTAGAGGATGGCAAGAATCGCAGGGTGTTGGTATTCTATACGATGCTAATAAACCTACCTTCGCCATTCGGAGCCTTAAAGCTCCCCCAGGTCCGATGTCAGCCAAAATAGATGTCGAAAAAGAAGGGATGTTTACTACTGATTTTTCTCGTGAAGATCGAAAATTATCTCAAACAGGCCAATTCCAGATAAAAGACGAAGAAGACGGTGTTCTTAGAAACTATCGCGTCTTTATTGATAAAATCGCGCTAAGGACTGAGAGCGGTGAATCTAAGAAGATGTCAGTATTTTCACCTTATTCTACTGATAACAAAGCTGAACAATATCTGTTCGGCTTATTAAAGAAAGAGAAAGATCCTAATCCTTCGAGCCCTGACCCAGAACACGCTGAATATGCTCTAAATGAATTTGTAGAAAGAGCCGCTGTATGCCTTTCAGATAATTTCTTGAAAAAAGCAGGGCCATTTGGTTCGATCCACATTCCGGCTTCTGGGTCAGAAGTGGCGATTAATTTCGCTTCTGTGCTCCAGGACGAATTAGGCATTCCTAGTGACAGCATTTATGTGTGGACTAAAAATAAAGACCCACAAAGCGTCATCGTTAATCAAGAAGGCGTTAAACAAGTTGCATATGGTAACTTAGTAAGAGACTTTAAACTTACTTCAAACACCCGTTCAAAGAAAGAAGTTAAAAGCGATAACGAAAGACTAGTCTTTGATGCTCTACGAAGCGGTGCGATTACTAATGATCAGCTTGAGGAATATCTAAATAAAATAAATATGTCATGGAAAAAGCAAGCTACTGAGTGGGTTTTAGGTAATAAGGCCACGAAAAATCTTGATCCACATATAAGACGCGGTAATTTATTGAATCTATATGTTCCGCCAGCGAATCTAGATGTCGAGTCGCTTGCGGGTACTAAGGTCTTACTAGCAGATGACGTCGTTACATTTGGGATGACCCTTATTAATATCGCCACAAGTCTACTCAAGGCTGGCGCTGAAGATATCACAGCTGCCACAATTTACAAGTTCATGTAGAATATAAACGTTCTACTTAAAAATTCGATCGTTTTTTCACATATACCTGGAGAGGTCTTCTCAGAATTCCCAGCTATATTAAGAACTTTTATGTCTTTGTCTTTAATCCATTGGGCCAGTTCTTCTGGCATTATGTCAAGTTCAAAAGGATTTATATCCATATATGGCTTGCCGGCCAGCATGATCTCCTTGTATGTCAGTTTTTCGCCTGGAGAATTCCATTTGGTCGAAAACCTAACAGTACCATCTGAAGTCTGCACATTTGCTTTAGTGCGTGGTGGATAGTTAGGGCTGTTGTGTTCTCTCATCCCGTAGACAGAAGCGAATTCAGATCGATAGCCGTCGTGAGCTAAAAAACCTGAAGGCATATAGCCTCCAGTAATAAAGCCAGCAGCCTTAGCAGCTATAAGACCTGCTCTATCTGCACCTGTTTGCCCGCCTGAAATAACTTTTTTAAGCATCTTATACCCCATTATTAAGATTACGTTCTTTACATAGCCAGACCTTGTCGACATTATTTAACACATATAACCCAGGAGAGCCATATTTCTCGCATGTTCCCACATAGGATTTATCGTTCTTTTTATTATGCACATAGCCTTTACGTGTTAACCTGTGAATCGCTTTCCTGATTGCAGCGAGGTCGTAAATGTCGGTTCTAGCAGCTAGTTCTTTAAATCCGTAACCATGTAAATCATCCATCACGTCTATTAACGCCAATTCTACTTCATCCAGCTCTTCCATTATCTGTCTACTTTCTAAATCATACCGCTAAAATAAACTGACTGGCGCAAGGATTGTTCACACTACCTCAACGAGAGATAGTGCCAGTGCGCCAGCCATGACCCTTTGTAACAGATTAAATATCCGGTTGCAATTCTATCTAGAACCATACATGAAATGATAAGCTGTCATATCTTCGATTTCATTTAAGTTATGGGTATCGAATTCTGTGATACTACGAAAGAATGGCGGATCCATTTTCGCTAAACAGGCCACACCACGCTGACACTTTGCGATAAATTCCGTTTTAGTCTTACATAAATAATGATTAATCTGGGCAATGTCTGCAGGACCGTCTGGGTTATAAGGCCCATTAAACAGCTTTTTATTAGTATCTCCGATAACACAATTTGGATTGTGAATATCCATGATTGCATCCCTTGATAGTCTTAGATTTAATATCGATTTTATATGCTGATCCACATGAGCACCACGCTTTGTAAATCTCTTGATCGTACTGTAGTCTATGATCTTCCCTTTGTGCCCATTGTCCCCAAAAAGGTACCAATTTATACCTAAAGCCGGTAGATCTTCATATTCCTTTAAAAAATCACCGATATTATTGTGTTTTTTTAAAACCATGAATTCATCAACATCGAGAAATGCCGCCCAATCGAAATTATTTCGATTGTTATCTAGAAAAAGATTATAACAAATGGTTTGCTTACACTGTCCATTGGCTGTGAGAAATCTTGCTTTTTCGTTCTTAGTCTTAGATTCCCAATCATTTTGGTAAACAAAGATTTCATCGAAACCTAATTTTTTATGATAATCGATCCATTCATCAATATAATTGTCTTCATTTTTTGCAATGCAGACTAATGCGATCATAGTGCGCCTTTAAAAATGATCACGCCACTTACACTGGCGTGATAGGATCATCGACTAGACACCTATTTCATCTCCGTATGCTTTAGCTACCATCTGTTGACCCGATCTCATATCAAGCCAGACTTTGCGTTCGTGGTCGCTCCAGATAGGTAATTGATTAGGAGCTAAATGTGCTACTTTAATTCTAGCATCCTGCCATCTCTTGTAATAGGCCTCCTTCCACGCGAGATAGTCAGCCTTTACTAGCATTGTAGCCTCGATCTTAGGCCAATCAAGCTCAGGGATCTCAAGGCAAGCCCTACGGAATGCCTCAAAAGATTCCTTATAAGGCTGCATCGGATCAACAAAGTATTCATCAACCCCTATCTCAGCAAGCTTGGTAGCGAATTCTTCTATTAAATCTTCACTCATCCCTGGCATTATTGGGCTAACATTGACATGCGTCCTGATACCCGCAGCCTTGAGCTGCTTAATAACTTCCCACCTTCTTTCTGTCGTAGGACTAAATGGCTCGATAGCCCTCAGAAGCTTAGCTGGGAAGGGTGTGATTGTAAAATGTACTCTAGCTTGCGGGAGTCTTTTAATTAATTCGATGTCTTGGAGAACGAGAGGTGATCTGGTGAAAATGCCTACTTTTTTGAAACGTGGGACTCCGTCGGCCAAAATAGCCTCCAACGCGGATCTGGTAATCCGATATTTTAATTCGGCTGGCTGGTAGGGGTCAGTCATTGTGCCGATTACTAGCCTTGCATCTTGAATAAATATCGTTGTATTTGCATCTAACCTAACGTAGCCTTTCGAAATCTCCTTAGGGAGCTTTTCAGAAACGTGCGCTCGCACTCTTACGAAATCACCCCATTCTCGATCTTCATCTTTCACGAAGAATCTTACATAACAGTAAGTGCAACCAAATTTACAACCAACGTAGGTGTTTAGACATACGTCGTAGTTTTTAAAACCGCTCTTCGTTAGGAGCTTTGATCTTGTGGCGACAGTCATCAGTTCTTTGGCCATTGCATTTCTCCATGATTAGTGATAGTCCCAGTACGACACTAATACATGTAGCAAATATGCTAATCTTTGTAAATTATGTGGCTGAGTAAAGATCGCCCAAAATCTACTCAGCCACAGCACCTCCGAGGAGATGAAAAGAATTACTCGTTAGAACCAAGTAAAAAATTAAAAGGATGAGATAATATGCTTTCCACCTCTTGGGCTGCAGACAAAAGACTATCACGATTAGTAATCGGGACGATTGTGTCTACAAGGTCAGGATATTTATTATAAATCTTGCTAAGCCATTCTAATTTGGCGCCTAGATTGGAAGTATTACTAGTCTGAGCAATAGGTTCTAAATTATTGCCTTGAGCCTTAAATGCATTTGTTCTCGGCTTTCGCTCTAAACCTTGAGCTTGATCGTCTGCGATCTTCCAAGTCTTGACGATACGACCGTAACGACTCCTTGAACCTGCAGGTATTATTTTACCATCACGATAAAGCTTGTATCGACTCTGTGTCCCTTTTTGAACATCGACACCAATTCGGCGACAGATTTCGTTATCGCTCAATCCTGGCGTGTTAGTAAGACTTTCTAAAACGCGCGTGCTGATACTGCTACTCTGACGGTTATGAGACTTTTGAAGTGAAGCCATTATTGCCTCCTAAGCTTGGTTATGGTTATCGAAGCTAAGAATACAATACATGGATAATTTATCCGATTTATTCTTGCTCAAGATCTGAAAGGTCAAGACCATCATCTTTGAGAAGCTCTGATACTATGAAATTATTGTTTTCTATGAAAGATTCTAAATCTTCAAAGCCAGCCAATACCGTCGCATAAAATTTAAGCTGACTTCTAGCATGACCACTTAATTCTTTAAGCTTTATCATCTCGCGTTCTAATGCCGGATCGTCCCAAAAATAAGTCGTCAACGAGCCAACAGCATAATTAAGAGCTTGTCTAGTGTCTGTCTTAATTATACCCTCAGCCTCTCTCCAACGCTCTTCTAGAATCTCGTTAGCATAATCTACACAGCATTCGGCATTTTTTAATTCTAAGAGTGCGTCTTCGCCATCAGGCCAAGAGCCTTTAACATGAATACAATATTCACATATCGCTCTAGGGTTTGTTAAGATAACTGGTTCGCCTTCTGGCCAAGGCTCACCCATGATGTCTTTAGCGTATAAATAGCAAGCATACGCACTTTTTAGCACATATGGTTTAGCTAATTCGAATATCTCATCCCTATATTCAGGACTTACTTTATATGAATTAAGGAATTGTACAACTTGTATCGGCCTCCATAATTTAAATTCGGGTATCTCGTAAGGCCCGACCCACGCTTCAATGATTGATCTCTTTTCCATGAGCGAATCTATAGCGTTTTCGAGTTTTTCGTTTAACATTGAATCAAGACCATCGCTTGATAACAGATCCTCGATCTTTAAATTAAATGATTTACAATAAATAGGTGCCCAAACCATAGATTCGGCTATGGTTTTATTGGCTCTCTGGTTTTTCCAGCGTTCGTGCATTATATCCTGAGCATACCTAACAGCAGAGGTCGGGTCTTTAGCTATAGTGTCTTCTGCATCAGGCCATCTTATAGGAATACCGTGGTTATTTTTATTTATTACATTTTTGGCATACAGATATGATAAGTAAGGGTCAGTTTTAATTATATTTTCATTTTCGAAAATCCTAAGACCTGTTAAAACAGCTGATTTATAACATTCCGCCGGCGATTTTATTTTTTGGGTAATGCTCTTTTTAACAGCATGATTAAGCATTAAATATCTCTATTATTACACGTAGGAAGCTTCTTGAGCGCCTAAGGTCGGCACATCTATCTTGAGATCCTGTAACTTTTTTATAACATCAGCATATAACAATTGACCTTTTTTCTTAGGATCATTTTGATCGACTATAGTCGAGAGTGCCTGCCATATTTCTAGAGGTACCAATTCGACCATCTTGGCTGTGAACTTATTAAATCTTATCAGCGTTACTAAAGAACGAATATCGCCGCACAAGCATACCACCACCCTTGGATCGCCCATAATATCTTCGGCCCCAGCACCAGAGCTTAAAAACTGAACCATTGGCGCAGGGAAGGTTTTTCTATCTGACACAGGCCTTCTTAGCCCTAAAAATAGTTCCTTGGTCGCTGTTTTGCCTATAACCAGATGGCCCGCTGCGTGGTAAATGACTGAGCCGTATATCGTTGGTTTTCTCACAAATAGGCTAACGATTTCTTTTGTACTATCAGAGATCTCTAATTCGGAGTCACTAGCTAATCCGTAGCCGCTAGCTGAACCGGTACCAGCCAAATAGAGTTCGGATAAGCCTAATATTTGCAAGGTTTGCATTAAAGATGAGGTATCGAAATCTGCGCCAGCATCGTTTAATTTGTATTTCACTTCGTTCCTTGCATTGTCGATAAGAGGTTTAACTGCTATAGAGATAAATTTAGGATTCCTAGCGAGTTGAAGGCTATCGACTATTTGTGATCTTAACTGTGGATTATTTGTTACCTGTTCAACACCACCAAACCTGACTATCCCAGCGATATTTTCAGCTTGAACTTCCTGATAGTTTTTGATGTAACCTATCGTTTCATCCTGAGTAGCGCCCTCTGGTGGGCTATAAGATAACATCGTCTTAGCCGCCATCATCGCAGTCAAAAACATCTTATTAATGTTCGTATCCACTTTATTTCCGACCTCTGCGCCAGAGCGATCCATGAACTGCTCGTCTTTCCCCTTCACTACTGTTTGGTAGGTAGCCACTTTATCCTTAAACATTGTATAGATAGAATCATTTTTAAGATAATTCTCAGCTCTGCTGCCGTTAGGATAATCAGTCCTAGTGCACCATTTCGACCCCATACCAGCCTCTGCTAAAGACGTGATTACGGTTTCTGGTTCTAAGCCAAAATTTTTAGCCAAGTCCAATCGAGGATACATGTAGACCTCATACCCATTTTGGTCTAGCATCTTTACAGCACCGCTTGTGACAATGGGATTGAAAGCTGTGGCCTTCTTATTTCTTAACTTGTCCATAAGATTTTGGGAGGCAATCAGTGCGCTTCTTATATCATGTTTAAGTAAGTCTGTAGGTACTTCGGGAAAATTCTTTTTTAGTTGGTCTTTTCGTCCTGGATTACTAAAAAATTGGATAAGTTCGACCATACTTGCTGTATCTTCAGGCAGTTTAATCTGTGGATTATCGCTTGGCATATTCCGGAATCCGTCGATAGCGATTTTACCATCATTGAATTGTGCTGATATCCACGGCTTTTTTAGGAATTCGGTACCGACCACCCACTTTTTCGTCGGTGTCGGATCACAGTCAGATATAATTTTTACCAATTCTGCTGCCTTACCCAGGTCTTGTGATTCAATACCAGATGATTTAGGATCAATCGATGGCATCTTATCTCCGCACATAAACTGTATTCTTTTTGGGTCTAGTTTCGATAAGACTTTTTGGATATCAGTATTTTCGAGAATTAAGGATAACTTCATACGATATTTTCTCATATCTGGCAAGTATTATATTTTTATATTTTATTAAAATCATGATACATATCTAATGATAAAAAGACACCAGTTATGTAGCTAATAGAGCCGTGCCAAATATAAAATATGTACCAATAACTTATTAAGAACAATTTTAAAAGCGTGACTAAAATGAATAAAAATTCCGAATACCTTCACCATGTACACGGCGCATCTGCGAACGAAGCGAGTATACTTATAGACGCTCATGAAGCGATCGAATCAAACCAAAAACTTTCAAAAAGCGACGAAAGCTTATTGGCCATACTTTTAACAAGCTTTAGAAATAGCCATCTAATTTTCGAATATATGGATATATTTTATGGCGATTCGCCGTGGCCGGCTTTAGAAACGGCAATCACTGAATGGCTAATAACTGGGTATAATTATACAAAAAAAGACGCATTCTATAATTTAATTAAGCCTTACCATGATAGAGTTAATAATATAGATTGGCTAATAGATAATCTTAAAAGTAGCGCCACGTCTGACAAAGGAGCCGTAAAACCTTTATCTATTATTCTTCATATGGTTAAATATTCGCCAATATCTTCCAAAAACATTGAAAATAGTCTATCTAGTTGGTTCACTCCTTATATAGAAGAAGCAGCTATAACAGTAACACAAATATTTGGACCAGAAAGCATAACAACCATAACACATCTATGGGATACGATCGATGCTGGTAGGGATCAGAAGCTTACTGGTGCTTCAATGATTTTCGACTGGGCTGTAACTAAAAAGCTATACTATTTTCAAGGAAATAGACTTTATAACGCTGGATTTAAAATAAATTTTATTGATGCTTGTAACTTATATCTAAAAAGCAAAGCACGATATGAAAAAATGTTTTCTATGTTTGATTTCGACGATTTTCTAGAAGATACAAGCCTCATAATACCATATTGTGAAAGAGTCCTTGAGGGACGTTTCTACGATATCGAAGAATATTTAAAAACGATGAATTATACACTTTATAAACAATATCTTCAAAGCGTTCCACAGTTCGCAAATTATTGGAAAAGTCATATGTAAATGACAGCACATTTTGCTCGATCTTCAACCATTTATGCAAAAAATGTCAAAGTATTAGGAAAGTATATAATTTATATTAACATATGGAGATAGTAATGGCAACGACTTACTGGATGGGCGATGTTGAGGTTCAGGGGTATGTGCAAAAAGTCATGAGCACCTGGCATCAGATGTTTATCACAGCCGAAGTCAAAATTGGTGTGATAATGTGCGCCTCTGATAAAGAAGACGTTCCAGCATTAAAGCATGGTGGCTACCCTGCACTAGCCACGATAAAGGTCGTGCCTCTTAAGGACCGAATTTCTAAAAATTATGACGCAGAAATGATGATCGACGCTAACTTCTGGAAATCGACATCAGAAGACCGCCGACTTGCTTTGATAGACCATGAATTATGCCATCTTCGTCTTAAAGAGCCAAAGGCCGGCCAAGCCAATGTTAAAACAGTCGGTGATCTGGACATCTTATATGATGATATTGGCAGGCCAGTATTAAAATTAGTCGGTGGTGATTGGAATGTCGGCGATGGATTTGAAGAGGTGGTTAGAAGGCACGGCGATATTGCGATCGAAGTGACTTCTGTTAAATCGATTGGTGATAGGTTAAAGTTAATTAACAAAGGATCATAATATGGCCACTGCAGACAGAATTATTACAAATGGTGACAGGCTGACAATACTATTATTTAATGATCCGAATGCGTCACCACTGCTTGAGATTATAAGCACCAATAATCCTATCGAGGACAGGGTGTTAGATATAGATAGCGCTCTAATATTAGATCTATTATCAGATGACGAAATAGATTGGCTATTGAAAAGGAATAAAACTCTAAAATCATGGAATAAGGCGGTTAGGGAAAATGCTAGAGCTTCTGTCTGATTTTTCAAAGAGAATTTTTAAACGCAAGAAACCTGAGTCATATAAATCACGTGCGTATGACTGCATAGAGGTCTTAAATATTATCATCGACGGAGATGATGAAATTATCGCTCAAAAGCTTTTACCGATTAAAAGGTTATTACTCGATCTCACAAGGGATAAATAACTTATTAAAACACTAGAAATGATAAAAATATTTATGAATATAATGAATTTTTCCTTCATATTAACACATATAACTATTTTTTGCATTGTGCTACTTATTGTGATTGGCTTAAGTCCTGTTTTACAATTAATGTGCTATTCTAATTCTAAAAGAAAGAAGTATATCAATGTTATCTATTGCCTCGCTTCGTGAAAGCTTTATCGAGGACGGTTACGTTAAGATTTCATTAGCAGATTTCATGCCAAATCTTGATAATGTTATAGAAGAAGTAGGTCTTGACGGCGGCCAAGACAAATGGAAGAAATATGATTCTGTTATGGAATTGAGTTGTAATAAATATATCTTGGTTTTGCTAGAATCTCTCTATAATAGAGCGCCATTCCCTTTCCAAACGCTTAACTTTATAAAGGGTCCACACTTTGGTGTGCATAGCGATGAGTGGCATTTCGGAACTATGCCGGCTGGTTTTATGTGCGGTGTTTGGGTGGCTCTAGAAGATGTCACTATGGACAATGGGCCCCTGTATTATTATAAAGGATCGCACAAGCTTCCGCCTGTTAGCCCGGCAGAGGTCGGATTAGCTCTCAGCGATAATAATGATTCTTGGGCGGAAAATGTTACTAAGTATAGCCAATATCTAGACAAAATGCTATCCAGTTTTGAGCTTCAGAAGGATATCTTTCTTGCTAAAAAGGGCGAAGCGATTATTTGGGCTTCAAATCTGATCCATGGCTCAATTATGGCCAAAGAAAACACCACTAGATTATCCCAAGTAACACATTATCTTTTTGATGGATGTGCTTACTATACTCCCGGTAACTCTAATATGTCTGATATTAAACACCGACAGCCATTTGAAATGCGTGATGCCGCCAACAGCAAAGACCTTTTTAGCTTCATCTAAGACTTATTATTCTAGCGAAAAATCAGGGTAAATGGAGCGTATCTTAGTTATATGTTTAGCTAGCTCAGAAGCTAATGAAGTTTTTGCGTCAGTTACCTTTTGATCGATGGAATCTCGATGATAAGACATATAAGATCTATCATTCTTAGTCATATTAAGCCATTCTGCGTCGCGCCGATTTTGATCTCGCTTGCTATCTCCAACCCAAAAGGCCTTCACTTTACACATTCTTGCATAATCTTCTATGTAACCGTCTAACCACTGCCCTGGCCCACCTTCATAACATTTGCCCCAAAGAGCAGGCATACCTAAAAATCCCATAAACTCAGTAGCTGCTTTGAGCGTTCTTTTAGGCTTGTCAATTGGATCCAGCGAAAATAACTGTTTTATTAATTTAATAAATTTATCGGAATTAGCTTTTTTAACTTCTGGAGAAGCTTGTGTTTCTTCGTGATCTGCTCGCTGAATCTCAGAAGCCGGCATCTCGACTGACCCAGAATCTGATACCTGGCCCTGATGCGTATCCTGATCTAGTGCTGATGAATCGTCGGCAGTTGTGTTCTGTACTGCATCCTCTTCGGCTTGTAAATATGAACTAGCGTTGTCTGGTTCTGGTTCTGGTTCTGGTTCTGGTTTTGGCTCTGGTTCTGGCTCTGGCGCAGGCGTAGCCTCAGGCTTTTCATCAGTCTCAGTATCATCATCGAGATTTAATTCGAATTCCTTATCTTCCATCTCCTCTTCTTCTAAAAACTTTAACCTCTTAGAAACGGCATATCTGGCGTTAGGAAAGGCTGCGACGACGTCTCTTATGCCTTTAGATAATCTTTTACCACCTAATAAGTATGCGATCAAGCTGTAGTAAGGTATTGCATCTGCTGCTGATTGTAATTGATTATTATGGAATGCCCAATACATTAAATAATCATAGGCTTCTACACTGGTCTTAGGTTTACGAGTTGGCATATTACTTTTGCTGATGGTAGTGCCATTATAATAAGACCAGCCTTCATTAGCTCTTCGTCTCGTATCTTTTTTATTTATATGCTTTTTGGAATTTTGGTCGTACGTATAAATCGGAATCGGCGTCGATGCAGTGCCTTTAAGATATCTATTATAAGTCGACATGACCGTAGCTTCTGGCATTTGCAAGCTATAATAAGCTGGTCTGTTATCATTTATAGTTTTTATCAGCCATCTGTCTGGTGCTTTTTTACTCTGTACGATGCCAACAATCGGGCCAGTCGTCTTAAATTTATCATCTTTATCATGATAACCCAATACCACTTTTCCACTGCTCTTATAGCCTATCTTACCAGAATAGAAATTTACAGGGTATTTGCCACGCATTGCACCATCTTTTGTCGTTTGCGTAGCGACTAGAGTTAAATCAGTAGGCTGCTTAGGATTACGTGATTCATATAAAATCGATAGCTTCATTAAACACCCCAGTATTATATAAGTATCTTTTATCGTCCCTCAAATATAAAACACTTACAACACAGATCTTAGGAGCTTAACGATGCCGGTGCTACCAGTTGATACGCACCGGCATCTCTGACTTGGTGGTAGCCTCCCTGTCAAAACCATCAGTCGCCACACTGGCTTAAGTTTAACTGAGATTTATAAAAGACACACAATTATACAACCGGTATCATACGAAGCATTTTTTAAAAAGTTCGATATCCTTTATAGTATCGAATGGGATGAAGATAAATTATACAACTCGATTTTAGATGTCACATCAGAGATTAAAGCCGACGCCTGCAGCGGAGCCTTATTATCCGTCTCTATAGATAAATATTACTTGTCCGGTATGGATATAAAACAGATATTAAAAACTCTACAACAAGCTAGGAGCGATGCTTATGCTCCAATCGACTATTTATTATCATTAAGATATGATTGCTCACCAGCGATGGCTAAAATTCTTAGCGACCACATAGAACAATACGATGATATCTTCGAAATATTTAAAGGAATAGACTTGGTCGGTAACGAAAAAGAAATGTTAAAGAATGATCTTACAGGATTCATAGAGCCATGGCGTAACAAAGATAAAATCATTAGAGCACACGTCGGTGAATATGGTGATGAAGAACATATAGGATATGCTGTAAAAACGCTAAAAATAAATAGGATCGCTCATGGTATCTGCGTAAATGATCCGAATCTTATTAGTGAGATAAAGGATAAAAACATACCTCTAGATATCTGTATATCTAGTAATTTTCTAACCAGTAATGTAAAGAAATTATTGGACCATCCACTTAAGAGATTAATAAAGCATGGGCTTCGGATTACATTAGGAACTGATGACCCAACTGTCTTCAACACTGACATGGGCAAGGAATTAAGATACTGTAAATTATTACTTGGTGATGGTTTTGACGATTTTTATCTGAGAATATGCAATGAAACTTATTAGTATCATCGAAGGTCATTGGGAAGTCCCGCCGATGGATTATCCTAACTCGCTAGCGCCGACAAAGAAACGCGGTCGGCTCAGCTTTTTAGTAAACCCAGACGACCGCGTTAATTTTTTCAAGAAAAAGAAAAAGCCTAAATTTCACCCTGAGACTGGCTTTCATCGGTAAATACTGCAAGCTCTTTTCCTAGCTGAGCAATTTGTTTAGTCGAATCCGTGCTATACTCTTGGTTGGCTTTAACATTTGCTTCTAGGCCTGCTTGAATCTGGTCTGTGTGTTTCTGTAGTTCACCTAAGGTAGCGATAGCATCCTCGCGTTGCTTGTTTTGTTCTTCCTGTTTTCCTTCATTAGCTTTCTGAATGTCCTTCATGAGCTCTTCGGGGCTAGCATCAGCATTGGAAGTGATATCCTCGCCAGCGACTGCTGAGGCAGATTGCGATTTAGGGTCGACTGCGGATCCGCCAGCCAGATTTTGCTGTGAAGCGCCTGCCGCTGGGACCGCGCCGGCAGTTCCGGCCGCGCCTGGCATAGCTTCCTCTGAAATTATTGACATACCTTCAGCTAATATTCGCTTTAATACGCCCACGCACGGCACAAAATGGTCAAGAAATAAATTTCTAAATGATTCGACAGCATTTACTTTACTGGCATAAAGACGTCTTTGAAAGGATTCAGACAATGAACGCGCTCTAGCTGGCTTAATATAACGCCTATTCTCGAGGAAATGATTGAAGATAGCAGAGCGAATCTGGGCAGGACCAACCATCGATTTTAAATTTCGTAAAGATTCCAATATCATAATATGAAGATCTGGTCTTGCCATTATAACGGCAGTTATGCCCTCAGATATTAATGAATCAGTCTCAAATAAATCCTCTGTAAGTCTATCGATAGAATCTTCAAGTACACCCTTATTTTTTAAATTAGATGAACGACCGCTTTTAACATTACCTTTTCGCTTTTTCCTTTTTGAACCTTTTCTAAATAAATCTGGGAATCCAGTTTCAATTGGTATGCCCAAGATTTGGGAGATATCAGCTGCTAATGAGATACTAGGATTTCGGCCACCTGGATCTGCACCACCAGAGCTAGCTTTGGGTTTACGCAAATTTCTACTGACAGTGGAAGGATCAACATTAGCAAGTGCCGCTAACTCAGTTACAGTCATATCTTTTCGATCCATAGCCATCTCTAAGTTAGATCTGTCAACTGTATCTGAATTAATCTTAGAAAATATGCCTTCATTTTCTTTAGTATTATTTTTCTTCTTTTTCTTCTTTTTTTTCTTTTTACCCATGCCTGAGGCTTCGAAGCCACCCATACCTAAACCTTCATTGTCTTCTTCCATGTTCATCTCTGCGTCACCCACCACTGGCCTCTCATTTTTAAAGATGAATTCAAGGATTGCAGCTCGCTCGCTTTTAAAGAATGATTTTATATCCATAGACTCGACCATATAAAAATTTTTACCATTTATTTGGCTACGGCTTAAAACGACACCTTGACGGCTAATTACGCGGCCGTCTTTAGTTAATAATGCGCCAGTTATACCAGCCGGAAGTGCTACATATTTATTTAACATTATTAGTCCCTTATTCTTTCAAATTTACTCTATCGATATTTTAATTTTGCAGGATACCATGTTTGACAATAAATTACAGCCGATTCTAGAAGCGCTTGATAAAATAAAGAATGTCGTAATACTCTTGGCGCACAAGCGCCATATATTGCTCGGACTTAGCAAGCACAATGATTTTAGAAAGGATAAATGGACCTTCATTGGCGGCACTATAAAAAATAGTGAAAACCCGTTCCAAGCCGCTCTTAGAGAAGCTAAAGAAGAATGTGGCTTAGAAATTAAAATTAGTAATGAGAGCAAGATAGTTGGTAATGTCATGTTTATGCTAGCTACTCCAAGATATAGCTCGCTTAAACTAAAACATAATTCTGAATTTAAAGCCATGGGCTTCTTCGATAAGGCAGGCATTAAGAGTCTTAAACTCGCGCCTAAAGTCTTGGAAACCATTAAAGAATTCCGCGTTTTTTAACCTACCCAAGTATCGCCGTTATAGAAGAACAATCTGGTGCCGTTGTACCAGAAATCACCAAATATCGGATCTCTTCCGAGTAAGATCTTTAATCTAGGTTCGATTTGGTTTGTGTAAACATTCGGATCATTCCCTAATTCGGTAGTATTAACAATCAGCTTACAAATACGATGAGTAAGACTCCCAGTAGAACCGAATCTCTCGATAGCCGATATAGGAGTAATTCCTTGAATGCTTTCTAGATCGATTTGCAAGCCAAGACCTTGGTCAGCTTCAGTAATAAATCTGTTGGTGTCTGAAGGATTTAAAGCATTTATCCGATATTTATGCAGACCTGTAAGCCCAGAGCCGGTGCTACCGCGCATTGCTTCAGATTGTCCAATGGTCGGACTATATTTTGACATGCGCGACACGCCAAAGCTGCTTATTCTTGTGGCGCCTATACTAAATACAGTAGAAAAGTTATTGGCGATCGGCAAAGTCTGAAATTGCGTGAAAAAATTATCGATTTCGGAAGTCGGAGCGTTCCAAACAGACGCCAAAGCTACATGACCACGTCCAAATTGCTGATTAAATAGTACTTGGTCTGTACCATCAGCCATCAATAAATTATTAACAGTCTGAATTGCTACAATATCGTTATAGCTGAAATCTCTAGATAGATCTAAAACCCCAAATTCAACAGGTGTAGTGCTCGCCGCATCATCAGTTACATTATAGGTAGAAAAGTGAAATCTAAGGGTGTTTTGTGAAGCCCCAACGAGTTGTACTTTATTAATCCAGACAGGGTAATTGAGGCCAGTAATATCACCAGTCGGCTCATCACTACCTGGAGCGATAATATTGAATTCTTTAAAGATGTTTTTAGGGATTTGAATACCGTCTGCCGACATTCTGGTAGAACTAGAATCGAAAGGATAGTTAAATGTGTCAAGCCAAGTATCGATATTACTGTCAAGCTGTGGTATAAGGGAATAGGATGACTCTGTAAGCATGCCAGTACCATGGGTAACAGCAATCGGACTATAGTCATCTGTAGCGGTCACACTACCACCCTGACTATCGACAATATCATAAGTCGCAGATAGCATCGAACCACCAGAGGTTAACTCAGAAGGGGCTAGCAGATCAAGGAATGCTCTGTTGACTTCAAGATCCGTATCAAGTGTTCTAAAAGTTATGAAGCCAGTAACAGTTTGGCTTTCATTCTGATTTATAGCCTCGCCTGGTACCTCTGAATCAGGCACATATTCTAGTCTCGATATCTGATATGTAAGATCGCTGTTGATTTGGTATTCGGCCATCAATATATATGTTTCTTCTGGTGAACCAGCTATTGAAGCGGTAAATAATGCTCTAATAGTGCCCGTGTAGCCAGCTGTGGTATCATTAGTACCATTCTCTCTAATTAGTCTTGCCAGTCTTACTTTTTCCCATTTGGACGGCATAGAAATCGTTAAATCCCAGATCCAGCCTATCGGCACATCTGTCTGAAGGGCACCGGATGTTACTTTTGGCTGTATAATAAATGGGAATAGTGTCTGACTTCCTAGCCGATACTGAAGATTATCAACAGCTTTTGCTATTACCAATTGCCTAACTGTTATATCAGCTAGTGGACGGTTTAAAACTTCATAAAATGCTGGGTCGGTAGCAGTCAGCCACCTAATATTTAAAGTTATATCACCGCCAGTTAATGCTGTGAATAATGTGCCAGGAGCTTTCGTCGGAACCACTATCGGATTAATCGTAGGAATCGGACCATCCTCCAAAATGTATACAATATATTTACTGGCCCACTTATTCGGGAATAAAACAGTATTTAATGTATGTTTTGTCGGGGATAGAAATGTTTGAATCTGATTTTCATGAATTAATCGAAGAATATAATCTTAAAAAGATAAATAATAGTCATTATATATTCGACTATATCAAGGATAATCCCCAATTATCAGTGCTAGACCTAAGCATTATAACCGGACATGATCCTAAATTAATTAGAACATATATGCGTGACCTTGGCATAAATCTTAACAAGCATAATAGAAAAAGTAAACAAAGAGACCAAGGTATAACCACAAGAATACCAGACATCGATTATCCTACCAACTGGCTCGATCGAGAATGGCTTAATAGGGCTACATTGGTAATGGGGGCCAGAAAAATAGCAAGGCTAGTAAATGTGTCTTTTCAGCGTGTCAGTATGGTGATAAAACAATATGGCTTACAAGGCAACGCAAAAATCCGAGACCTACCTAGACATCAATTTAAAAATCATGCATGGCTTCATCATCATTATAATATTTTGCATTATAGTAAAAAACGATGTGCTTTATTAGCCAATGTAAGCTATAGAACGATGAATGACTGGTTTGCTCAATTCAAAATCGCCAACCGAAAAGCAATATTTAGATTACCTCAGAGGCTAATATGGCTAGAGAAATATTGGAACGATCTTAAGAACTCTGACTATTTTAAATATGTGGTGCTTTATAAACATAAGATAAGGATTACCCTAAAGAATAATAAGGTTATTCAATTATTATTTAAAAGACCTAAAGGGATGAGTCTAAGCCCTGGCGATATGATTATTCAAAAATCGAGATTTAAACCAACTCGTATACCTAGGATACTTCCAACATTCACTGAAGTAGGCTTTGTAAAATTAACTGGGTTACATTCAGGATTTTCTAGGGCTACTTTCAATGATGCTGGGCAAGTAGAGCAGCATTTAGCTATCATGGAGCTGGCTAAACATATAAATAAACATAGATTCGCTAGCTATAGATATCCACAAGAAATGGTCGATAGAGCTAAAAAGATGCTCGCTCTTTTCTATGAAGAATTAAAGATCAATAGCGAAGCAAGATATACAGATTTATGCGTTGAACACCCTATTTATGTCCTCTCACTGCATTTTTTGAGACCAAGATATTTAAACATATTAACTATTAAAGAAAAAGACACATTTAAGATATTGTTAAGGCTAAAAAAGCGGCATCAGTTAAATGTCGATTATCATGGCTACCTAAGAACATATTTAACACATGGCGGCCAGATTTTTAATTACGATAACCTGCCTACCGACCCTTTTTGTCCAGCGCATCTAGCGATTTTCTTTAGCTTAACGAAATATAGTAGTCGCTTTGTCGACTTGTATCCAAGTGTAGAATATGCGTTGGCTTTCGACCTAGCAGGTTTGACCTATACATATATCAACAATAAACATTTTGATGTAGGCATGTGCGCTGGTTTATATTCTATGATGGGTAAAAAGCCAGAAACTGTAAAATCTTTTAACGATCAAGATATATTAATAAACGCACCTTTTGGGATGCTGAATGATAATATAAAAATTAAAGCCATCCGTAAAAGTGAATTTAAGAAATATGATAAGACTTACTCGATAACTGGTGTCTATCCTATAAAGCCAGTATGTCAAATCAGCCTTAGATCAATCATCGTCTTAATTACTTATTATTGAGCTTTCGATTCTAAGCACAATAGCTGCTGAAGCAGAGGCGTTACTTTATTAAGGTATTGGATGCCCCAATACTCTACAATAAGCTTACATCTGTCTTCATGATTCATATCTTCTAATTGCACGCAGTAGCCTTTAAGTTCGTCAGTCGGCTTATTGCCGGATTTTAACAATGAATCGATCTTATTTTTAAGATCACGCCATTGTTTGGCTTTTATAGCCTCAGCTGACGCGGCGCGTTTATTAGCTTGTCTTATACCATCCAGACCTCGTTCAATCTTCATCACACATGCTCCCTGATGACTATGACATCACCAAAATTTTCTTTAAAATTTATCTGACCATTATTATCTACAACACAGATTTCCCTAATAGTCTTAAGGAATTCCTGTTCGAATTGAATTTCAGTAGAAAGCTTTCCATTTCTCACAGGGACGATATAATGTGTACCAACCGCGTCCTTATAAACTTCGTTAATCTTCTTAACGTAATGAATTAGCCTTGCGTTATCCATGCCAGCGGTTTCGACATAGACCGCTACTCTTATCCGCTCATTCGTATCAGCGACCATTCTATCGACTTTTTCATTGACTATAGAAACTTCTTTTATGATCGGTTTTTTATTATTTATCTTCTGCTGTTTCACTACCTTATCTCCAATAATGATGGTATTGACCCATCAAGTCCCATCGAACGAATACCAAGATTAACAGATAAATTCAGATACGATTCAATCTTTAACATATCGTAATCAGTCTGTAAACTTCCATCCTCATTTATGTACAATCTAAAATCATTATTATATTCGGAATTAAGTATCGGACAGGATAAACGATAACCCTGCTCGATAAGAATTCCAGACCCTAATAAGAATAAGACTTCAACATCTGATGTAAAACCAGCTGGTAAGCCTAGGTCTTCCAAAGCCTCAAGATAATCATATGATACGGTTGCATCTATAAGCTGGACGCCTCTGACGCACGGGTAACCATTAGCATAATCGAGACCGTCATAAACATATGGAAAGATCGGAACATCTACATTTATCTTACCATCATAATCAACACTCGAATCAAAATCGCAAACTTGATCAAAGGTAATAGCTGGATTGCTAGACGCATCTTCCATATAAACCTTATGGATGATGCTATTATTCTGAAGGCCGATATAAGGTCCTAAGTTTTGTATGTCTGCCTCAATGTTGTTGCCATAAATCGTATATGCCACATCATCGAATAATATGCTTGAATTACCATCCTCATCATACACCTGCTTAACATTTAAAAAAGAAGGCTCGACGGGGCCGCATGCTCCTTTTGGGCCACAATATGTGCTATAAGCATCATCCCAAGGTCTGGCTCTAAAAGATGTGCTTAAAAAATCGACTTTAAGTCTGTTTAAAGTCGCAAATCTGGTCCCAGGAAAATGCATAATTGGCTTATCTATGCTTATGGCTCTTCTAGTTAATGCCTGATTTCTACGCTGATCAGGATCAAAGGCATAACAACTGTCGAAATAATGTAGAGTGTGTTGTTTATTCTTATCAGGATAGTTTTTGTATAACTTTCCCAGCAGGTCATTAAATTCTAGAAATGTCGGTTGATCAATAGGCTGATTAAAATAAGTGCCAGCCAGTCTATCCTTATAATATTCTAGACCCTCTTCTGGGCTCTTACCAGAGAAGACCAAATAATTAGAAAAGGAGTTCTGCGCTGGCTTTCTTGTGCCAAAATTCGAGGGCCTTGTGGTGAATGGATAAGTATAATATACTCCAGACCCTAATCTCAAGCCACACATAATCGACCGAAATTCTTCTGGTATGCCAAGATCCTGCACGTAAAGAACAGAGTCATCCACCCTTCCGCGGTATGAATAGTCAGTCTTATTATCGGGAGTTATGAGAGTCTTCCCAGAACTCGTCGACTGTCTATTCATTTTATAAAGCAGGTCTGAACGATTGTTAGTTGTTAGATCCACATATTTTTTGTTTAACCCCAACTCTACATCATAGCTTGGATTTGCCTTGCTGTCCGACGGTTGACCAGCCAACTGATTTGCGTTTGGGTCAGGTGAAACTATTTTATCGTCGATGGTAAATTTGGAACCTGTTATAATTCGATTTTGAGCAAAAGGCGCATAAATAAACTTATTTTCTTCTTGAGGAACATTTGGCATGATCCTTTCAGTGGTCGGTCGAAACGGAATCCTATCAAGTAATTCTGTTACTGCGAATTCTGCAGATAATCTATCAAGCTTGACTTGTCTTAGGGCTATATCTTCCGGTTTATAACCTAAATTTTCAGGCGAATAATCAAAACATTCACTGACACCGGTGGGAAAACGAGGATTAATCGCCGGCGGTACTTGTAGCTTTCCGATATCAGTGTCATAACGCTGTATGACATCGCCACCAACCCCCAAGTCGGTTACTTCATAATCTTCAAAAAGATTAACCCTTTGCCTGATCGTCCTTAATAGACTATGTAGAGCCTTTACTTTATTTAAAAAATCTATGGCGAAATTAAGCGTCGTGGGGTCTATTTGCTCGGTTGTACCGCTTAGAAATAATTCTAAATCGAAATAATTACTACGTCTGTTGACTAAGTCAGCTGGAACATCATATTCTGCCTTATGGTAAGCAGCATACATGTAAACCGCCTCTGTTGAATCTATCGGCGAATCAAATGAAAAATAAAGCTTGTTCTTAGGCCGTTCATATCTAACAGAGGTTAAATCTTGAGGTATGGCAGCATATTCATCGATTTGCGTATAAGTCTGAGTGTTAGAGCTTGACTTATTAGCTTCTAGGTAACCATTAAGATTCTTTATGATATCTTGAGTCGCCGAGAAAGGAGGGCTTTGGCCTTGATTGCGGATTCTAACTTCTGGCGTTTCTTGGCCAGTTAAAAGAACGGAACTTATGCCTCGGATCGGATATGATGATAAGATGTCAAATAAGAATTTTGGATAAATCGAACCATCGACAGCTTCGTATATTTCTTTCTGGTCATTTGATGTCCAGCGCTTCGCATAATTCGCTGGGTCATCGTATATGTCCACACATATTTCTTTTAAAGCCTGATCGGCTAAAGAATTTTTTAAAACTTTAATAGCATAGAGACTAATGTCGCCGCCATCGTTTAATATCACTTGATCTTCGGCGTCGATCTGTTTTTTAGGTCTAAACAATGGATAAGAATAATAAGCTAAAAATTTTTCGTTGGCCGATGTATCAAATCGGTAGAAGATGACCTGTCCTGGGAGATCGCTGGTGTCAGAACTTACTGATCCAACCACAGTTTCGAACTGAATGACTTTCGATTCTATAACCTCCTGCCCTGCATAGATAGCCGGTAGTTTTTCGTTAGGCCTTATAAGTCTCTTATTATCTAATGAATACCACAAATTAGATAAAAGGATGTCGAAACCGAACAGATTAAAAATCGACACAATAGCTTGCTTTGAGCCCTTGAGTTGCTGGAAAGACGTTGTCTTTTGGAGTACAGCTCTTCTCTGCCTATCTAGACTCTTTGGGAAAAAGGGTATATCCCACCCTAGCTGATAAGATAAATATGGTAATAATTCAGCTGGGGCCTCATAGATCCAATTCACAATTTCTAAGAGGTCTTGCTCATCATATACATCTTGAATGGCTGTTGTAAATGAACGATAGAATGCGATTGTTTTATCGACTTCTGGCGAACTATCCGTAAGGTACGGCTGTGGTGTAAGCCGTTTAAATTCACTAAGGATATGGCCAGGGTGATTCATCCTAAAAGTATTAAATGCCAAGTCTATCAATAATGTATCGATACAGATATACTGTGAAAAAGATCCGGCATTTAACAAATTTCTTTTATAGTATTTTGTCTCATAAACAACATTATAATAACCATCTGGCAGTAAAACGATATCCGTCAGCTGATCGACAGAAAAGTCATAATAAGCTGCGCCTTCTAAATAAAGTATGCTAGCTTCGACACCACTTAACGTTCGGTATGTAAAAAAATCACCGGTTTTAGCGTTGGCGATACCATTTACATCAGTAATCCCTTCTTCATTATCTTTAAAAAATTTCACTTTATCAGATCTGAGATTTATTATTCTTGAATTAAATGTTTCTCCTATGATATCTATAGCATATAATTCTTTGTCTGGGAATCGACGATTGCCATTTGGTGTGATATATTGATGACCAACGATCCTTGCTTCTGAAGGTACGTTTTCAATTTTTATCCTTATTCCTTCTACGGTGTAATCCACACCCGTAGTGGGATCTGTTCTCGTCAAGAACACTTCAGAATTAGGAATAAATACGCCTGCCGCGTCAAATCTCTTAGGTATAACAAGAATCATCGGAAGTGATATAGGACGATATCCTGTCGTGTTGTCGTTAACCGGGAAAAGCGCAAACGACGGTTGAAATTCATTAATGTCAGAAATTATCATGAAAACTCCCTTGTACGTAAAATATTTTTTAGGGATAACATATGATCACAGATAAGGGTAATATTGAATTCGTCGACACCTTTGGAACTATATATCGCGTCGATTGGGAAAAGATAAACACTGATTTTCAAATTATTACAGTCACTGATACACCCTTTAAATATGGCAAAAAGGCTAAACACATAGCAACCGGACAATCACCCAATCTAACTTTTTACGCCCTAGGACGCAGAACAAAGGTAGTTCAATTATTAAAAACTGGTCAAGATACTCCGATTAATCAGCAGGTGCTTTTAGACGAAGACATTTATGTTCCAGTTTCACCCAATGCTTTAAAAAAAGATAATCCTTTTAAGTATATCATAGACTATGAAGCTCAGGATATGGTCGAATGTTACTGTTTAGAAGGAAGCCATTTTACCAATGATGTACCAATTCTCGGCGAATCCTTCACCATTTGGCCAGAGCTCGATAACAATGGAGACGTCGTTCCAAACGTGTTGAATCTGGTTTACGAAGATGTTTGGTCTAATTAGTTAACGGTATGGTTAGGACAAAATTGGTTATAGCCACAGACCCGCCCGTTATGAAATCGATCCTATCGAATGTCAGATCGGCGCCAGTGTTAGTGAGACCAACTGTTCCGTCTAAAATAGTTATCTGATCTCGATTATATAATCTAAAATAACCAGCTGTGCCATCGTTTAGGACTGCCATATCAGCTTTAATCGATGGTACTATGCCGGTGGCATTATTAAAATTACCAAAACCGCCAATTGGAAGGTTTATAGTGACCAGCAACACACCGGTAGGCGATATATCTGGAAAATCAGGAATTTTTCCGGTTCTTATTTCTAAATAAGCAGCAGGTAGTCTTGATCCACTATCTAATAAGTCGTTTAGAACATTACCTATAGAATTTCTAGAAATTAACGATAATTTTAATGTCATGAAGAGATCCTTTGCCAAAAAGCAGACAATATAGCGTACTCACGGCGCACTACTATCCTTTTAAATAGCGTGTTCGAAATAGCATTATAATAGTAATCATCTCTGCAGGTGCAAGGGTCCGGTTCGAAAGCCGTTGGTTCGACAATCGTGCCGCCGTATGGTTCCACAATTCTCATGCTCGGGCCGCCAACATCATTATTTAGCCGCCTATTATATAAATCTGCTAAGAATTCATTCATATGGGAAGCACCTATTACCAATATTCTACGTATTATTCTCCACACGTATAATATATTTACAACCAAGGTAGGAAAGGATTAGACATGGATAGTATTAAATATAAAGAACTAATATTAAAATTCGACAAAAAAACGACTAACGCAGAATATAACGATGAACAAATAAGTGAAATCTTAGAATCAAGTGAGACCGCCGAGGAAGGCGATTATCAAGAAGCTAAATATAGTTCTAATTATAAAGGATACAAGCCGACCCATAATGAATATGTTTTTACAAGGAAGGGGGAATTTAAAGCCTTCAAGAGATACGACGTTCTTAAAAAGCTTCTTAAAACTGTGTCGACTAGACTTCAAAAAAATGACGATGAGCTTCCTACAGAAGACGACAAAGCACTATTTCTAACGGCTTTAAAGCAACAAGAGCATATTTGTAGACATAACACTAGGTTAGTGTACATTGCTATGAAATACTATCTAAAGAAAAGAAATGTAGGGTCTAACGAGGTGCTTTATGAATCAGATGCTTACTATGCGCTTTTTCTATCGGTCTGCAAGTTCGATTACACCAAAGGATATAAATTAAGCACATATTTTATGACCGTTGCTTTTAATCATTTTAAAACTACAGATCGAAATATTAGAAAACACTCTAACTGTAGTGCGGTCGGCTTGAACCCCATGCATGTCGACAAAAGGCGATTATACTCAGAAAATGGGACGACCTATAGAGGCTTGAATACGATAGAGAGCACAGAACTGAGACCTGAACAAAACGCCTATGATTCCGAATCATCAGAATACATCTCTGAAGCTCTTAATGGGCTTACACAGACTGAAAAGACAATAATTATTGATTTTTATCTTAATAACACAGATATAAGGAATGGCCACGGCGCAATACGCAAAAAGTTAAATTTAAACAGGAATGCTTATAAAGTCTCATTAAAATCTGGCCTTAGAAAGCTAAGACAATACGATGTTTTAGAGCATCTTATATAATGGTAAGTTAAAATCATTTATATGCTTTGGCAATCTTGTATAGCTACTCATCAGGCGTAAGTATTCATCCGCTGCACACTTCTTTATCTTTATCTCGCCTTCGCGTATTATGCGATTGTAAGACTTAATATCGATATGTTTATCAGCACCTATCAAGCTTGGTATCTTGTAAAAACTTCTGAATTCATCGATCATGATTATTTCGGCATTGGTTTTACTCATTTTTTTGATGCGCGCAGCATACTCCTTTACATAGCAATCGAAGACGTGGTCTGTTTGGATGTCATAGATGTTAAATAAATTATCGATGTGTTCTTTGTCATCAAGCCTATACTGTTTTAAATATTCTTCACCATAGTTTATTAGAGAATCACCATATAAGTAAAAACTATTTAAAGAATATAATATAAATTCATGAAGACTCGGCACCAAGCATACCACTTTTACGTCTTTTAAGGCACAAAATTCATCTAATCTATTAATTAGCCGGTGCCCAAAGATTACATTCAAAGATGCTGTGTCGTCAGAGGATGCCTTGCAAACTGCTTCTAAAGAGATTGCTTGGCGATCACTAAAGTGGTGGCTATATTTCTTATAAAAAGCATCGATGGTTAAATCTGTAGAGTTAAACTCATAGATACTACTTGTTGCGTTTGTCGAAAATGCTACGGCGGTTGAAACGAGCTTTACGTGATCCTCGCATAATCCTGTCACAATAAGATGTAATTTATGTCGATGATGATCGGTCAAGATTTTTAAAACCGATTGATTAACTCTATAGTTAGAAGCCTTGAAAGGACCGGCATAATGCAGTAGACCCTTGCCAAAGTTAACATGCTCAATATGCTTTATAAGTCCTTCATATCCGCTTGGGATCATATTACTTAGTACATGTCTTGGTTTAACGTTCATAACATCGCAATCTATAACATTATAATATAAACGTAGCTTATGAATTGCAGCTAAAACGCATCCTTGGTCAAAACACGAGATTAACGATCGGATCTTTGGATCCTTAGAGGCCATCCAGACATATTCTTTAATCGTGTTTAAAATTACAACATCCCGATTAGGATTAAACCCTATAACGCCAGCATTGACGGCTACCTTTTCACGAGCAAATGCTACATCGATTTCTAATTTCGAATATAATTCTTTTTTATTAAAGCAAGCTTCAGGACTGAATTTATCAGCAAATAGTGTAAAATTCTTTTCTGCGGCTCGGATGATCTGACTGATATCGGAGATTACAACAATATCGGCATCGAGCCAGATATATGTTTCATTAGGATCTAACTCATCAAAAATGAATTCCTTACACCAAATGATCTGACCTGATTCAAAAGCCGGCATATTCGTAAAATCTAAGACTCGAATATCAATGTCTATGTGCCTGATCAAGGTATCATAATCATCCGGATTTAAATCATAAACAAAAAGTATAAAATGATTATCATGATATCTTCTGATAGATTTATATAATATTAAAAAATCTTCTAAGAATCTTGTAGATATAGCACTTACAAAACTAGCTTTGGTATCCATAATGATCTCTATTATTACTTTGTATTCTTCTGACCGAGCTCACCAGCTCCAGCAACAAGAAACCTTTATGATTAGATACGAAGACTGGCGCAAGTGCGAAAGGATTATTGTGCTTGACGGCGATGAGATTCCATCTTCGATAAAAGCCAAAGTCATTAAATATGATAGAGAAGGTAAACCATTCAACTTTAAATTAGCATGGGATATGGGCGTTAGAGCTGCAAGCCAAGAAAGGCTTCTACTGATTGATTCAGACAGATTAGTCGATAAAAGCTTTTTAAATGCCTCTAAGAAGGTATTAGATTATCAAATATGTTATCCAAGGCAGCTCAAAAATTTAACAGAACCAATAGAAGATATCGAAGCTTATGACATGAATATTAGAATAAAAGCACAATCTATATCACATCGATATGCTTGGCAAACCGGTAGAAACCCAGCTTCTGGTAATATGGCTTTAACCTCTAGAACTTATAATCATATTAATAGAAAGATAGACGAGCAACAAATGTCTTGGGGCTATACAGATTTAGATTTTACAGAGACTGCACGGAGAGCTAAAATATCATTTAATCCAATTAAAAGCGTAGCGACACATTTAAAACATGAGTATACAATATCTTCCGGAGCCTTCACCTCTTTAAATCTAAAAAATGGTATCGCTCATTTTAAGAAATTCGATTTACCATTGCCGCGCCATCTTAAAAATTATATAGATATTCATGATTTAGATGTTGACCTTATAGAAGCGATGACTTTTGAAGAAATTATGGCAGGCAAGCTTTATACAGGCGCTAAAAGAAAATCGATATAATTAATCGATAGTGACTTTTCGATGTGTTCTACTGACATTGATTCTGAATAATGTAATCTCTTAATGCGAGTCATTAAATTTGCTGAAACGAATGGGTTAACTTGAGAATGATGTATCTTTCTTGAAATTACAGAAAATCCCAATAATCCAAACACTCTTTCATAAAACTCTAGTGGCAATACTACTTTTATATTATCCCAAGGCTTTATCCCCAATTTCATTGATTCGCTTGGTGTTAGAGATAAATGAGCGAATGCTAAATTAATTGGTGAAAAATCATGTGTACCATTAACCGCTGAAAATGGATGCGTTCTTATAAAGATCCTACCATCGCTGTGGATTACGGTTTTTATTTCTTCTAATATTTCGATAAAGCCTGACAAATCGGTATGATCTAATACATCATAAAGTATCGCCAATTTAAAAGGTGCTAAATCTACAATCTTGGCCCAATCATCATAACAATTAGCGGTTTTTGTTTTAGCTTTGTCATATCCTACAGCCTTCCTGCCGGTACTATTTAGTGCAGCTATTAAATCACCATCTCCGCAGCCATAATCTAGCATCTTTACATCTAACGCAGCGGCCGGCAGCATAGAAACCTGTTCGATGCCCCTTATTATCTTGGCGCCACTGACTACAGAAGCCATTTGGTCAAACTCTGAAGATCCACGAGGCCAAAGCTCTGAATATATGTCTGGACAATCATGATTTGAATCGGTTATGTCAAAACCACCAGACAAGCCTGGTAGTGATTTTATAGCAGCGATTAAAATCTGTAATGTATCCATAATTTAGTTTAGGATGATCGACCATCTTACTATTATAACGAAATCCGAGCTTTTTTTAATCGGTGTCGTCAATATTCTTTGCGAAAACATTTTAAAGCCATCTCTATATATCCCGATGGTATTTCCAGAGTTTGGCATCAAAATGGTACCATCAGAATTCGTAGGCGTCCTGTCCAGAGTTATGTCTCTTCCGCCTATTTGCTTATTGACAACCAAATAGAATGGGTTTAATTGACCCAGAAAATCAGGGTTATTTTTAGTGGAATCATAAGATTGAAGCTGGATCTGATCACCTTCTTTGATAACATCAGGGTTTAATACCGATGGGTCCAGACTTATCGTAGCACTATCATTAAAAATTGCCTTAATTGGATTACCATCAACGCTGCCTGTTAAAAACAGCATCCTAGGATCACAGTCACATGTTCCAATGCTACCGATTTCTGCTGCTCCGACTAGAGAGACTTCAGTAAGCGTGAAATAATCACTGGCGGTAGTACCAAAACCATTATATTCGTCTTTTTCAAGGGTCGTTTCGAACACGACAATGTTATTTATAGCTCGGACATTAGGCCCATCATTCTCGACCAAGGGAGACCCTGCTGGCTGGTAGGATGGCTGAAAATAAATTCTCTCTATTCTTTTTAACGGCCTTGATGGTTCAGATACAGGAATCGGATTAATTAGACTTCCATTTCTTAATAATTGAGTCTGCGCATTACCTATCGAACTATTATCAGTTCCTGAATTTAATGCCACCGGAACATATGCTCCTGTGATCGAATCATATGCATAATACCTTGCGTCAGCTTGATCTAGCGGGGTACCGTTGGTGTCAAATGAAGCCCCAAAACAGATGTATTTAACAGCTGATTCGTCGATGTCTATGCTATGAGTTACCCATTCTCCGCTGCCGGTACCACCAGTAGGGTCCCATACTTTAGAATAGCATAGTCTGTGCGACAGGATTTCTTTTGCAAAGATCTTTACAATATTTGGCTGCTTTATCTTTTCGATTGTTCTACCGCGTACGTCTCTGATCTCGAATTCTAATTCACCACGGTAAGTTCGGTAAGGACCTTTAATGGGGTGTTCGCCATATTGTTCAGAAAAATTCATCGTATTCATTATTTCACCTATATAATAACGTTCTCAGTGCTAAATGTCGCGTTCGGTATGCGTCTGATGGAGACATAAAATAAATCGTTCGCATCTAACTCATTAGGACTAATATCAATAAATTTTTGGCTACCGACAGTGACGATAGACACTTCTCTTGGATCTAAATTATGCGTCACATTAACGGTCATAAATATTCTACTATCTGAAAAAATGTACGGATACATATTAGATGGGATAGGGATTCTGAAGATACCGCTAATTGTAGATCTACCCCCAAAGACGACTTCGGGTGCTAACGATTTTAAAATAATAGTCGCTTGATTAGTGTACCAATCAGCTAGAGTAATGCTCTGGCCTTCAGAAGTCAATAAAATAGTATTAGCAATATCTTGCCATTCATTATTAAAATATGCTTTTAAGGCGTTTTCATTAAGATCAAACCAAACGGTACCTTCGCTGTATTCCGAAGGCGATTGAAATGAAGCTTGGTGGGTTAATAACCCTATCAGATAAAGCCTTAAATGGTCATACCTTGCTTGAGTTCCAGGGGCTGGGTACCCATCATGCGCTTGCCCTGTAAGACCCACATCAGCCGCGAAATCTATGAGAGGGGCTGGAAATCTTATTCTATAGTCAGGTAATGTCATTTAGGTGTTCCTAGCAATCTTAGCGCCGGTTTCTTCATTATCTACTTTTAGTGAGTCAGGCCCGACTTTTGATACAATATCATTCACAGCGCCTTCTTGTGTTCTCAGAGATTCTTGTCTTTGTTTAAATGATCCTGGTGCTTCGCCGTTTGAAAGATCTATGCAATCAAAGAGCTCCTCCTTAAAACTGTTTCCGTTTTCTAGCGACGAGAGAGGTATCAGTTTTATCTCTTGCTTTGCGCCGGTAGTAGCATTAATTACGTGTATTACTAGAGACTGACCGTCCTTGGTACGCGACAATTCGAATCCACGGGCTTTCAATTTAGTTCGTGTAGAGCCAGCATCAAGAGCTTCTATAAATTGGTCGAAATATGCTTGTGGTTGGACATTCGTTTCAGTAGCAATGCCCTCCAACGCTTCTTGGAGCTTTAATTTAAATCTCGTAATTTTTTGAATAAAACCTTCATCTTCATTGCTCGGCTCTTCGGTAGTCTTTATAATGGCGCTTATTTTGTTAATCTTAGGAGCAGATGATACCTTAGGATCCTTAGACGCTAGTGTACTTCTTTTCTTATAGCCATCTGTGGGGCTCATATAAGTTTTATATTGTTCTTCTTTCACAGGCGCTACTTTATCGGGCCCTCGTCGATTACGCTTTTTATTACGATGAACTGGTGACAGATTGGTTTTATATTGTGCTTCGAATACAGCTTCAATTTTATCTCTAAAGTTCATTTTGCTCTCCGTTTGCTTTTCGTCGTTAATGCCCTTGGTATTCACTCTAAGACTGCAGCCATTTCTAACCTTTTTTATCGTTACTTGCTTATCTTTCGATTTATCTAATCTTCTAATTACAGATTTTACATGTGGTATATCACTGTTTATATTTAAAGTGGTAGCGTCAAGGTCAGTTATCATTTGACTTGTGCTAATACCATTCTCTGCACACCAAGCTTTTATGAGATCAATAAGGTCCATCTGCACCTGGGTTTGTGGTTTTATTCATGTAATTCTGAAGGTCCAGTGGTGAATCTGAATCCATCTGAGATGCAATACCATCTATCGTTCCGCTTTGATCGTTAGCAATATTAATATATTCATCTTCTTTACGCTTAAGATAATCATATATTTTAAAAACCCTATCGAAACTACCTAGATATTTTAAAAGCGCTTCAGCATATTTTATGTCCTTCGCAGAGAACGGATATGACTGATTTTGGCCGCCGGCGGCAACATTCTCGTTACTGCCGAACATATGAAGTGGGTCTATAGATCTCGTTTCTTGTGCCATTGATCCACCAGTTATTAATTGATCATTTTCATTTATGTTCATATATTTATCTTTTTCCTCAAATGGTACATAAATTATTTAAGAATCGGTAGCAAAGGACTACCATCGGCTGAGGCCGTAAAGGAAAATTCACATGAACCAGATCTTATTAACTTTTCTTATGCTGGTGGCCCAAGCGCCAGAGCCAAAAGTGACAGTTACACCGGCTGTATCGGTGCAAGCCTGCCGATTGTTAAAGCTATCTGCTGAAACTAACGGAAAGCAGATAAAATGGATAGCACCTGCGAGTGTCGATCTTATAGTTTCCGAAAGCGGAAAATGGGCAGTATTTCAATCTCTTAAACCCGGTGTATTTCAAGTAGCGGTTTACACGGCTTTAGGTGATGTGCCCAGTGAACCAGCTATTATTACGGTAACAGTGACTGGCTCGCCAGAACCAACACCAAATCCAGATCCGGTGAACCCTCCGACCCCGACACCTATACCTGATCCTAACTCTGCAGAAGAGATAAAGAAGGACCCACTGTACCAAAGGCTAGCACCAATTTATGCTGCTAGCGGTGATGCTAACAAGTTGGACCAAAAGAATAAATTAATTATAATTTATCAACAAGCGATTGTCGTTCTTCAGAAATATGAGTTTGGCTCGGCTTCTGACTTCATCGCACAGACCCATATCATAGCTGCTCAATATTTGGCCCCTACAGCCTTGAAGGCAATGAGGACAACTATCGGTGAAGAGCTAAATAATATTTTGCCTACCGATCCTAATGTAAAATTAGACAAAGCTACTGTAGAGTTATGTCAAAAACAATTTACAAGAATTATTAAAATCTTGGAGACAATCAAATGAGTGAATTTAACTTAGCTGATGTCGGCGGAAGACGCCTTATGAAAGGCGATTCATCTGAGAGTATATGGTCTTTTGGCTACATCATGCCAGAGGATCGTACCGACGAAGAAAAAGAATTCGACACCGAAGTAAAGTCCAAAATGATAGACTTCCAAATCACTGGCGCCCAAGAGCCTAGTGACAGGGCTTTTCTCTGGGAATGCGCAAAAGTAGCCAATGGCGGAAATAATTTTCGGACGTTTTACCAACAGACTGGTTCATGCGTCGGAAATGGTGGTGGCCAAGCGCTTTGGTATTTGTCAGCGGTAGAAGTAGTAAGACTAAGGGACCCAGAGCAAGTACTAATGCCATTTTGGCTCTTGCCATACGGCCGAAGTCGATATTACGCTGGTAGCCGAGGAAAAGGCGAAGGCTCGTTCGGATCGGCGTTTGCTGAGGCTATGCGTAAGGATGGCGTTCTCGAAGCAAACCGTGAAGGCCTGCCGCAGTGTACCGACCAAGGTGGTCTGACATGGGGTAAAACCGCTGAAATGAATTGGAGCGATGGTGGAAAGATTGATCAAAAATGGCTCGATTTGAGCAGGAAACACTTGCTTAAGTCCACAGCTCAGGTAAAATCAGCTGTTCAAGTTCGTGAAGCATTGCTGAATTATTATCCTTGCACTATTGCCAGCGATTGGGGTGGTCATATGACGCCGGCTGTCCAAGGATCGCCTCCGGTAAGACTCAATAAAAGAGCCGATACTTGGATGCACCAAATGTGCGTCATCGGCACTGTAAATCATCCTACGCTTGGCTGGATATATTATATCCTAAATAGTTGGGGAGTTGATGCTCATGGCCAACCACCAGAGGGCGGTTACGGCGAACCACCTGGTGGTTTTTGGGTAAATGAAAGCGATATGGATAGAATCGCCAAGCAAGGCGACTCCTTCGCATTCAGTCAATTCGAAGGCTTCCCAGCCCAAAAACTTGATTGGACAATCTAAAACTATAAGAAAGGCGCATTCGAAACAATGCGCCTTTTCCATATTATAATATCCTATAATCCAACGCTATTGGAGTATCATGATGCGAAACAACGTGCCTCTTATTCATGAATTAGAAGAATTCAACAGCAAGACGCTAATTATAGAACTAGATCTTTGCCATTTTTTCCCTAAATCTCCTAACGTTCCAAAAGATATGGATCGATCTGTGGTTTTTGACCCAAAATATTACTTTGTAACATCAGGCGAAGCGATAGAAAAAATGAAGTTTATGCTTATAGATATTGACTTTAAACTTACACAGCTATTAAATATCATCCTGAAATCAATTATGGGCTCTATAAAAGGCAAAAAACCAGAAGCATTGGCACATCTTAAAAGCGGGCAAAAGCTGCCTAAGGCTCTACTACCTTACAAAACGTATTATGATTTTGTCGGCACATGCAAAAAAGAGGCTAAGATTCTTTTGACCTTATTAAGAAAATTCAGGGGAACTAACTGCTTTTTAGAGACTGAATGGGATAGTCACCGTTTATTGTGTATATCAAAAAATCCAAGAATGAAGGACGAGGTAGATGAAGAATAGAGGGATATATATTGTTTTAGAGGGTATCGATGGATCAGGCAAATCAACATTAGCCAACAAACTAAATGAGTATCTTGTCGAGAGGCACCCCAAAAATAATATCGTCACGACATACCACCCCGGTAGCACAGCACTAGGCAATCACCTCCGCAAACTGGTAAAAAATCCAGCACAATTCGACCGCAATATCAAAATAGACAATCTGTCAAGACAATTATTACATTTCGTCGACACAATCGCATTTAATAAAACGATACTAGAACCAGAATTGAATCGTGGTAGCATCGTAATAGCAGATAGAAGCACCTATATCAGTTCGATCATCTACGGCAAGGCGACCGGCCTCACTGTTAACGACATTTCAAAACTGTTTATGGTATACCCGCCGAGGAAGGCAGATCTTGTATTCGTGTTCGATTGTCCTTGGCGAACCGCAAAAGAAAGGATGATCGGTAGAGACCAAGAAGACTTCTACGACAACCAAAAAGACGACTTCTTTGATTCGGTATCAACAGCATATAAAACCCTAACCACTTCCTCCTTAGAGCAGTCAGTATTGATAAATCAGATTGTTTCATTAAATAATCTAAAAACCATCGATGCGGATAGAGACGCAGATATGATTTTTAATGAAATGATTCCTAGCATAGAAAGGGTGATCGCCAATATGGGGGTTGAAAATGATTAGACTTGAAATGCAATTGTTGCATCCTGACGCCAAAATACCGAGCCGTGGTCGAGTCACCGATGCCGGATATGATCTCTATAGCATCGAAAAGATGATTCTGCCACCTCAGGTCGCTACTATTATACGGACCGGTGTTAAGATAAGTGCACCGCCAGGTTATTACTATACGATCGAAGGCCGCAGTAGCCTGTGGAGTAAAGGCGTTTTTCCCAACCGCGGCGTTATCGACGCAACGTTCACGGGCGAGATCGTTGTATCACTTATAAATGTCAATAGCGAAGACTATATAGTAAATATCGGGGACCGAATAGCCCAGATACTGATCCATGAACAGCATTCAGCTTATTTCGATGTCGTTGCGGATTTTAGCCCAGAATACAATGTCCGTGGTGTAAACGGCTTTGGTAGTAGCGGTAAATGAGGGTAATATGGAACCTGATCAGCTTTACTTGGTATCTTATGTTCACGTACAAATCGAGAATCAAGACAGTTACACGGATTTCTCTCTTTATTTCGCTGGCTTGGTAGAAACTAAAGAAGAGGCCGAAGTCCTAGCACGAGCCTGCTCTTTAAATCTCAAGAATGGTACTATTATCCCAAAGATTCTAAGTTTCAACGACGATATGTCTTTGATTGACATGATGTATGATGCATCGGAGAAATTCCAAAAAATATTATTGCAGATGCGTGAAATGCATGACAGATTTTCTAATTTTAAAAAGAAGAAGAAATGATCCAAAAATGGTTCTCACAAGAAATAGAAATACCTCTCATGCCATTTGGTATGAGCGCCAAGATTATTGGTCTTAATGATAGTGAAGATCCTAAGACACATAATTCCAAGATAATATTAGCTATCACGGATACCGAAGGTAATACTATAGAATATATAGTTTATTCCCATATAGTTAGGACGATTTCCACCTCATCTCCTACAGCAGAAGAGATATACGATAGATATCAATTAATGCTGTCTAAATATATCAAAACTTATTCGAGCATCAAATTTGGTTTAATTAATTTTAAGAAATTTACTATAAACAATGAGATGAAGGACACAGAAAGCCATTCCTTTTAATCAAATGGCAAACTGTGGCTCGGAATATTAACAGATTAAAATGCTCGCAAAAAAGATGTATCCTGTGACCTTGAGAATTATGTTGCTATGGTAATCTGACCATAGGAGAATTCACTAAACAATATAACCTGCGATTTAATATCCATCCGACGGATCTTAGCACCAGGCCAGAGTTTGAGACCACATTTTCCAAATGGTTGATTTGTAGGGTTAAAATCGATTGGGTAATATGGTGTATTGATCGATACCGGCGTCGTTAATAAAGAATTTAACGCAGGACTAGGTGGGATTAATAATCCATTCCACCAAATCCAAACTTGCCCGTCACGCAACATTACCTCTATCTTGTTCCAATATTCACCCGAATCTCCGCCACTAACTGCGCCACCATCGTAAAACTTAAATCCACGCGGTGTCGCTGCGGGCTGCGTACCGACGCCTGACCATACGCCAGACTGCGAATATACCGCACTAACAGCATAGCCTGGCGCTAGGCCACGCACAAAATCATCTACCTCATCAGTTGGAGAGTCGAACTGGTATGGGAGACTCATGTCTAATTGTCCGACCATAAATTGCAATGTAACCAAATTAGTGGTTTGGTCGAAGCCATATTGTAATCGCACAACTGGATTGTCATAGTCTTGATGTAATAATTCTACAACATCACCAATATTACCCTCATATGGCTTATTGTCAGGATAACCGTTAGCTAGCACCAACACATCACAACCGCTTATCGTCAGCGACGAAGGAACACCTAACACAGGATTAAGAATTTCAGAAGGAAATACGAATTTTTTATTATAGTTGTATACCAGATTCTCATCAGCGCCTGGATTTAATATTCTTATGGTGCCGAAGGGAGGTAATTCTGTAAAATCGGCGCCACAAACCATAACATAATTTAAACCATTAATATTTCCGATGGAAACAACCTTCATATACTTTTCAGTAGTGCTGTCGATTTTGGCTCTAAGTAATATGTCGATTGGAGGAAACACGCCGACATAATCAATAATCTCTGGTCTTCCTATATCTGCTCTTATAAGTGCATTAGTCATGCTTTCTCTATGCCATAAATAAACGGGCCTCTCCGAAAAATTACCGCCAGAGTAAATGCTCTTGACGATCTTCATGCCTGGCATTAAAGTGTCTATAACAGCTCTATGTTGCTGATTATAGTCGCCGTCTGGCGCTGTGCCGCCAGCTACGATTTCGTCGAACATTAGCAATGGGTCATCTAATCCGGTGAGACCCCACTGGCTCGGTTCAAAATCTCTTGAAGCTGTTTCGGTTATAGCACTAGTTCGAGGATCAAATGTGCCCGCTGGTTCGATTTCTTCCCTCGCTACTACAATATCACCAAATTGAACTGAACCTATGTTGGTCCATACATAGTTCGGATTTAAACTTGGTTTCTTAGAAAAGAAATAACGATATTGGGTTTGCCCAGCGATTTCACCGACCTGATAAGCATAGAGGTCAATTAATGTACCAACTGGTAGTAAGTCGATAGTCTGATCTAACACTAAGACTTGAGGATTAACACCTGATTGTGGATTTTGCGGATTTATGATCTGCCAGACGTTTCTAGCCGAGTAACAGTCGCCAGTTGCAAGAGATTTATCGAGGTTCCATTCTCTAACCATGTAGACATTTGTACTTAATACTTCGTTTGTATAATCTACAATTACTGCAGGTTTTTTGGTTATTAAAATACCCTTATATAAGAGTGCTCCCAAGCCGTCCGCATTGATATTTGGATCCATCTTAAATGTTATGGCATTGCCGTTCAGATCAAGACCAGTATACCAAATCACCTCTGGAATGCCTCTAGCGCCTGGAGTAAATGCCCAGCCGATTTCCGTCACAGAACTATTTAAAGAATTCCTCTTTAAGATTAATTCGAATTCAGCCAAACCAGGAGTAATAGCGTCATCATATCTCTTAAAGATAAGCGCTGGATAAATGCCTTTGTTGCCCAAGGTCTTAGCGGGGTTTGTGGTATCAACAATAGTTGATTCTGGGAATAGATATACTTTCATTTCACCATAAACATCGGTGCCAACTAGCTTGCCGGCGCATGTTGGTGGTCTGATCGCGGCCACTTCAGTCTCATCCTGCACCCAAAAAATCTGATTGCATGATTCACAAGCGCAATTCAATGGGATCGGGCTATCGACTGTAAACCTGACCACGTTTCCGATACGTTCTAGACTGATGAATTCAGTACCAGCGGCCAATATTATATCGCCCTGCATCCAACCGCCGTCGTTTGGAAATCCGGCGCCTTGGAATCCAAGTACGCCCAGTCTTGTCTGCAAAATAGCATCGACTTTACATTTATCATCGGCAGACATCAAACCAGGCGAATCACATGTAGCAACAGGTACTGGATCTTCAGCAATATGTGTTGGGCCGTGAAAACTAGGATAAACAACTTGGCTGTCACGGTAATAGAGGGTTCTTAACTCTGCATCATATTGGTATCCAGTGGTTATACCATTTGGTCCTAGAACCTGGATAAATTGTGCATCTTTTAATTGGGAATGATTCGGTATCTGATATAGTGCCATATTACTTTACCGATTTATCGGTCTCCTCTTTGCTTTCTGCCTGCTGGTTCTCTTGATGCTGTATCGCACGCTTAACGAAGTCAGTGGCTTTATCCAAAATCCAATGTCTACTTTCAAATGTAGCATTGTTTCTAGCGTACGGTATATTTTTACCGAACTTATGGTATTCAACTAGATCATCAGGTACTATTAACCCACCGTATCTCATTTGAAATGCCAATGGTAATAATCCAATTAATTGGTTAAAACTTGCTTCTTTATTATCGACTTTTAAGCTAGCCGGCTTAGTAGCCTCAGTGTAATCGTTCGCACCTTCATCGCCATGAGCAAACACACCGAAAATTTTTCCGGCATAATGGTTCTTTAAATCATTTTTATATTTCCCAGATAATTCATGCTTAGCGGTCAATTTTGAATTTTTTATGTCGTCACCGAATATTTCCTTAGCCTTTTCTACCGGCAGAGTCAAATTAATACAAACCAACCGATCAAAAAAGGACTTTACGACCGAGGTGACAGTATACCAATGGATCGGGGTGAATGTTAATATGATGTCTGCAGACATTAAACCATTATAGACATCCTTCTCATACATGTAATCTTTAACGTCGTCTTTTAAAGAGTAACAGCTGCATGGGAAATGGCACTGAAATCCATTGGCAGTAGATATACATCCTTTGCATGGCTGTATACGCGGCTCATCGTCTATCACTGTAAGATCATATAGTATATAGTCAGCTTCTGGGCCATCGTTTATAATGTGGCTCACGATCTTGCTAGTTTTAGACTTACCGCCAGAACAACTGTTTTCATTTCTAGGAGAACCACTTATAATAGCGATCTTCTTCCTAGAATTAGCAAAGGTTAATGGTATCATAAGGCCTCAATAATGTATCTTCTGAGTCTCGGGCTGTAATATGTTATGGTTTTTTTGCCAGCTTCAGCTATCATTTCATCTTGTTCAGCTACCATATCGTCAACTATCGGCAGGTCGTCATATTCTGACTTTAGCGGCGCCATTTCTATGCGATCGTCATAATTAGACGCCTTTGTATAATCGATGTTAGGTGCTTTAGATGCGACTTGTGCTGGTGCAACAGGCTTAACTTGTGCTGGTGCAACAGGCTTAACTGGTGCTGGTGCAACAGGCTTAACTGGTGCTGGCACAGGCGGCACTGGCTTAACTGGCGTTGGTAAAACAGGTACGGGGGCAACAGACGGAGCAGCTTGGATGACTTCATTATCTATGGTGTCAGCATATTCCTTTTCTGCTTTTAATTGCTGTGTCTCTTTATTTTTAAGATTTTCAGCCTTGTCTTTAATCTGTGCGTATCTGTCTTTGACCTCTTTGTCTTGCGGTGTCGCAAGCGTTTTATCGCTCGGTACCTCTTTAGCTAGCTTTACAGTCTCTATATCGTAGGCTCTTTCTACATTTCTGATGTCTTTGTTAGCATCTACTGCTTGCGGCGCGGCTTTAAGCTGCGCAGCCCTATGAACCCTAGCTTTCGATGCCTTCTCAGCGTCCTTACTAAGAACACCATATACAGGAAATAAGACGCCAGTCTTGAGATCAGCTATATGGTCAGAGTCATATGTTCTATAAGCTTGATCAGAAAATATGTGCGGCAGCGCTCTCGCCCCAAACCTGTACCTTCGCTTTAATCCCCTAATATTACTTAATTCTGGTAATAATTTTCTTAGATCTAATTGATCCCTTTTACTTATATAATGTAGGTTTATGCCGCCAACTAGTTGATTTCCGGTACTGGGGTGCTTATATGTTCCTAAGACAAGCACATCAGGCTTAGGGTCGGTATGATAATTTTCGTAATCGAACTGCCAACGATGCCCTTCGCCAGCTTCGAATATTATATGGCCTGGAATGGTCAAAGAGTTCAAAATCATATGATAATGTTTCTTCTATCTTTTATGCATTCTATAATCAAGTTATGCCGAATCATTGTATTATATCTAAGCAATTCATTTAATTGCTCCATCATTATTTTTCTATCTATTTTATCTTCGATGATCAGAGGCACCAATTTGCCATTAATGCTTTCACTTAGTGAATCATCTTGAGCAAGTGATTTTCGTTCAGCTAAAACGACCATCTCGAACTTTTGAGTCGCGCTAGCTAGATCACCCGTTACTTTTTGCCTAGATATTGATTGACCGTTCGCTTTTGCCATTCTAGAAGGATTAATAGGGATCTTTACTATTCTCTCTTCATCCCCTTCACCAATTATGAAGCCTTCCTCGAATTCTTTAGCCTCTGCAGCCATTTCTTCGACTATGCCTGGGACCCTCAGAGCTTGGCATCCTTCCCTCAGCCATATACTTTCCCATGTTTCATCAGTACCTGGTACTAATTCGATTTCTGGGTCTTCATAAGGCGACCACCAACCAGGCATCTCTCGGGGGATTTTTAAATTTTCACGCATGTCGCCTCTACCTGGATAATCTGAGGCGATCTGGCCATAGGATCTAATTAAGAATCTAAATTGGTTAGATGTCATATACCCTTTGATATTATCTAACTTTTTTGCATCGACATCTAAAAATTTAGTACCTCTTAGTATATCACGCAAATCATAATTTAAACACATTTTTAAGACATGGTTGAAAAGTTCTTTAGGTTTTGGAGCTTCAGAATCCTCTTCGACCCTAGTATCTGCAAGTTGCATTTCTTCTGCTTCGCCTGTTTCGGCTGATGGTCTACCACCACTAATGCTAGCTATTTTGGTCCTTGTCTTTCTGTCAGGTGTGGTTATTGTATGGCCAGGTTTTAATCCTGTCTTTGTGCCCAAAATCATAGCCGATGCCCCTTCGGCACGTGATTCGAGCTTTTCTAGATCTTGTTTAGCTAATTCTATTCTTTCTTGGTCTCCTTCTTCGTAAGCAGCTGCTAGTTCGCTTCCAAACATATAATATTCGCTGCTATAATGTCCAAATGGATTTCCGCTAGCACGGTCTGTTTTTGATTCATATCTATATTCTTCAGATACTACATCAATAGCTCTGTAAATCTCTTCTGGATTAGTCATCTGTAACAATGACGGTATACCATATACTTCTTTTCTAATCCAACTGCTCTCGGCTTCTGCTCTAAGTTTTATCGCTCTCTCTTGGCGTGCTTGGAAAGCCTCCTGCGATTCGCCAGCATTGGGTGTTTTAGCCGTTACAGGCAGGCGCACTTTTACTTGACCGGCAGGCGTCACGTAATAGACGGATTTATCACTCAACAACATATCGATCCTTGTATCGCTTCCTACACCACCGACCATAGCACCTTCTACTTGAGTAGCCGCCCAAGATATAAATGGACTAAGAGATCTATCGGCACCAGGCTGTAATAATTTAACTAATGCCACAGAGCCATTTTGATAGCAATCCTCTACCAAATTCTCATCCATATACTTTCCTGTAGATGATGCTACTTTTTTTGCAGCCCTCTTTGCAATTCTATATAGAGGTGATCCAAATTTACCAGAAGCCGGTCCTTTATTACCGCCTCTCTGATGAAAATTCGAACCATCACTTAACCCAGCAAAGGCAATGTATACTTCAGAATCAGTCCATCTAGGGGCTTTACCACCAGGAACGAAGTCTTCTGGTGCTTCATAACCAACACGTGATGTCCAAGGCTTATTAACCCACCGTGAATTCACAGTCATTGGGCCGACAGTATGATAAAGACAGTCCTCAGCAAATTCTCTATTATAATTAGAAGAGTACGGATCCTTCCATTGCGCTTGGGATTTATCACCAGCCACAGCGGCCTCTTTTAGAACCTTCGCCAGCTTATGCGATAATTTATTTAAAAAAGACATGCAATGCTCCTATTAGTTATATAATATATTTAACTAATCCATATTTTCTTTAATTTGCGTAGTGCCTTAGACACAGCATTAATATCTTTCTTCTCAGCCTCTCCGATAGCGTTGGTTACTTTACCGACTGGCTCAGATAAATATGTTAAAAATTCCATATAATCTATGTTGTTCTTTAATATCAATAATTGACCAGCAGACTTTAGCTTGTTAAGCATAAATATTTTAAAATTATTGCCAGCGAGATCACTTAATATATTGTGGCTTTTTTTAAATAGCAAGCTATCTAGCATTATATTTCCAGAATATTGAGTCCTATAAAACGTCCCATTTTCAGGATTGATTTTTATCCCATTACCAAAGGCTGATCCAGTATAATCATCGTTTTGCACTTTCGCTTTTAATTTTTCCACAGACGCCCTGTTAAGGACAGAATCAGGAGTTAGTGTGAAGATTAAATCATTACTCGAATTTTCCAAAGCAGTCACGTAAGCCTGAATTTCATTAGTCGAATGGAATAAGTCTAGAACTTTAATATCTTTCTTGGTACTCCTATCGCTTTCGCTCAATTGACGATAATCAGATATCTTGTTAACAATGATTAATTCATCACCATCGACCTTTATCTCATCGTATAAAAGCTTTAAGTATTTATCTCGAACATGGTGGAAGACATCTATGACTGCGATATAAGAAGTATTCATGATAAATATATATACGAAGATGGCCGCTATTTCTAGCGACCATCTTAAAGAATCCTTTTTACTAATTATTTAGGATATTCTTTTGGTTTGCCAGTGAGACCATTCTTAGGCTGGCGGTTGTTTAAACCTTTGGCGGTGACTTCCTTGAAATCGGACATTGAAGGCTCTTTACTGCCTTCTTCTGTCTTCTTTCCTTCAGCTTTATCGATCATATATCCGGTCTTCATGACTTCTTGAGTGTTCTCAAAAAGAGGATTAAAGCTTGGATATCGATTCTTGAGCATAGTTAGCGCTTGGCCGACTTTCTGCTTGCTGCTGGTGATTTTGCAATAACCGGCGTTGCAATCCCAAGATTCGTTTAATTTTGCGCCAATAATCCTTCGACCATAACGTGCATTCTCTTTAATAATGTTTCGTGCTTCGGTGAAAAATCTAGTGAGTTTACGCTGTAATCCTTCAGCCATATCATCCTTTTTGCCACCACCACACTTTCCGCTACCACATGAACCGTGAGCTTCTTTGCACTTGCAGAATGGTGGGCACTTGCATTCTCCACCTTTAGCACATTCACAACCACTATCTTCGTCGCCACCGTAGCCCCAGCCTTCACCGGTCGATGGCCTCTTGCTTGGATCGAGTCTAGAAGGGTCATTTGGGTCATATGGCGCTTCTGGCGCTTCTGGTCTAGTCGTAGAGAAATCTCTCCTAGCAGGTTCGGGGTAAGGATTTTCGCGGAAATTGGTGCCAGTCATAGGGTTATCTTCGGGGTCTAACGGAGTGCCGTCTTCGCCAAGGCCCCAGCCATCCCCCATACCACAATTACCCTCTGGAGACTCATCTTCGAATTCATCTTCGCCGCCGATGCCATAGCCATGATTTGATGGATTATCGTCGGGATTTAACTTAGAAGGATTTGCTGGATCAAATGGCATTTCTGGCTTTTCCGCAGGCTTCTCATATAACTCATGGCCTGGATTTTTGTGATACTTTTTTGTATCGATGTCAGCGGGAGTCCATTCTTCGCCCATTCCCATACCCATGTCGGATTCTGAGATGTAGAATCTGTGGATGCCGTCATGATGCTCGGTAAAAACGAATTCTTTATTATTCTCGATCAATTGGCGAAACATGTCTTCAGATAACGGATAATCAAAGCCGTTGGCTCGGCAGACATTTTTAAATTCTAGCATATTGACCGAACGACGGGTACCAGCATATTGGTTAAACATGTCTTGGAGATTATATTCTTCTCCAATCATACTGCCGATTGAATCTGGATTCCAGCCTTCTAATTTAGGTTCAGGAGCAGCGCCAGTGTAATCATAGCCTGTTGCGAATTCGCCAGAAGCACCATCGTTGGTTGGGCCGTCTGGCCAATCGTGTCCGACCTTTTCTTGGAAGCCGTCCGAAGCTTCGCCGTGGGAGCTGCTGGTTTCAGAACCAGCAACCACACCTTTATCATTAACTCTGTTTTTATTTTTAGGATGCGTTTGTTCGGTGCCGCCGTGGCCGCCCTTAAGTTGGCGTCTCTCACCACCCACAACGCCTGCGCCTGAGCCTTCTACTCTCTTCATCTTAGGAGATCCTGGCTTGTAACCAGCAGCGTCAAAAGGTGGTTCATAATTTTCACTAATTCTTCTTCGGTCATTATTACTAGCCATGATATCTCCTTAAATGACAATTATATTTATATTTGTCTAGTGACCCGCATTTGTTCTATCATCAATTGGATCGATCTATCGAGATCGTCTGTAAACATTGCACGAATACCATCATGCTTCTTATTCTTTAATCTCCTCTTTTTCTTACTACCTTTACCATTACCATCATAATCGGGCTGAAAAAGCATTGGTAATGCGCCGGTAGAAATAGCACCGGTGCCGCACATGGTTTCATTATACATCTCGACGTTAATTGGGGAATATAATTCTGAACCATCCTTTTCAAGATCCGTTCTTACGTCGTCAGATAATCGTACATCTGATAAATTAGTCACAAGCGGCATTGATGATGCCATATTTGTAATAGTTTCATTATTATCTCTTACCGTATCCCCAGGAGATCCAATTAACTGAGGATCTTGGGGAGCAACATTCTTTGCACGGCTGATCATCGGCTCTTCAGCGCTAATGGAATAAGTAATCTGATCCATAAGGCCAGCTATAGCTTCGACTAATGTACCTTCTCCATTAGCTCTCACTAATTCTACGCCGCCTGTCCGATTTAATCTCTTATGGGCTTTTTTGGTATTCTTTTTAATAGCCATTTTGTCTCAGGAATTTTACCCTGAACCTCTATATCTTCAACATTTAAATATTCTATATAGGCTTTGCCTTCGGCAAGCATATATTCGTATTGTATTTTTCCGTCGAGAAACTTTAGCAACAAATTGTTAATATCGGCATTGTCAGCCAACAAAATCGTTCTTCGCGGATAGGTTAAAGTATTTCCTGTGAAATATCGTTCGATCGATGCAATATATTCTGTATTTTCATCCCTTATGACAGCGCTGGGAAAATTAATAACTAAAAATTCCATCAGCTTTTCTTTTAAACCAGCAACTTCTATATCGGGCAATAATTCTACCATTATCCTTGCATTATTACTGCAGCTCTTAGATGCTCTGAATTTTTCGATAAAGACACCGTAGAGATTTTCGTCGGTTTCTTTTAACCATTGCTGCCAGAGTGGATGAGATGCTAAAGAACAATATAGCTCAGTTTTTATTTTCATAGAATCAGCCAGTACACACCAACTTGTCCTAGATAAAAATCCTTCATCATAAATCTAAAACTACTTACGCTCGGCAGCATCACAGTTTTTCCATCTATGCTAGGCATAGCAATTAAAGTACCAGTTATACCAGTCGCTTTTTCAGCGTCTATAATCAGATAAACATCTCCTATTTCATTTTCTATTTTAGTCGACTTGCTAAGATCTAGCTTTTGAAGGTCGACAGCGGCAAGGATTATTACCTTGTCCTTATATGAATCGGCTCGTTCAATCGAAATGCTGATTTTACCGCTCGAATTTTTTGGATTTTTAGAAGGTATCCAAACCCTTATATCGCCACCGTCATGCATAAATTCGACATACTTATTCTTATACCTATTGGCAGCATCCGCCAACGATTTGAAAGAACCCTCAGAAAGTAATGACTTTACTATCGCTTTTGAATTATATTGGTAGAGCACTCTTATATCTGCTCTATAATAACCATCGATCCTTGATGACATGTTATCGATTTTAACTCTATACTGATTTGTCGGCAAATTTAGCGTTATGGCCGTATCTTCATTGGCATTGGTCTTAACATTTACTTCGATCGACGATACCGTTTCATAATTAGCATCCTTAATAGTCACACCGCTAATAAGTTTATTAGTAGCAATCGCTCTAAAATTATTAGTCGAACTAGCTACAGTTATGTTCTTATAGGCCGGTATAAAAGCATTGGTAGAATATTTAAAAGAATAACCCCACCTGTTTAATGAATCAGTCGATAACAAAGACGCATAAAACTTAGCTATTGGAATTGTACCGTCAGCGCATGCCAATGTCGCATTCGTAGCAGACAGTTTATTAAAATTAAGACCAAAACAATTGTTAAAACTTGCACTAGTTGAGCTCATACTTATTGCGGCGTTTAATTGAGCTGATAAATATGAACTATCGAGAGCGGCTTTTCGGCCGGCATTGGCGGTGTTTATAACGCCACCCAGAGCGCCATTGGCACTAAAGAAATAAACCGGAAGAATATCTGCAGTAGCTTTAAACAATGGCGAATTACAAGTCGGACTGTTTAATAAATCCACCAAATCACTGATAGCCATAGTTGCTCGACCCATAACACCTGGCGAACACTCATTGGGCTTAGCTAATGCCGAAATTTTGGTCTGAGCCGACCTAGTTCCTGTGTCAAACGGCGCGACAGCCGTCACCATGCTAGTCTCCAAAGTCGCATCGATATTATCATTTATGTAATTAGGCGGATTCAGAGAACTATCTAGATATCTGGCCGTATAATAAACACCGGCGGCCGGTTGGTTAACAGGATTTGGACTATAACTACTATTACAACCGATAATCATCCTTTCAGCGCTAAAGAAAGAGCCAGTCTGATCTTTAGCGCTGCTGAAACCTAGAGCACTACTGACTTTATTGACGATTAGCTTAAGACCTAAATCATTAGTCGGAAATAATTGGCCAGCAACGTTTAATCTAAAGCCCGGCACCACGATACTCGGCAGTCCTGGGTTTTGCTTCCCTGTTTTAAGATCCATGGTCGGCTGAAATTCTATATAAGATATGGGAGAAGTGTCAGGGAAAGACTTACCAATCGATTTTTTGACTGCTTCTCTTATATTAGAAACAGATATGGTTTCTTCATTAAAATAATAGCCTTCATTACCGTTAAACGGATAACGCACGGCATCATTGTCATCCACAATTCTATATAGTTCACGCGACAATAATTTACCCTTTAGCTTTAATAGTTCAGCACAGCTTACGATATTGCTTGAATTAGCGTTAGGGAAATTACTCCTATATTCTTGGCTTCCGGTTCGTGCATCCTGATACATATTGAATTGGCCGCCATCAGCTTTGCATCTGTCTCTTAAATCTATCCAGTACCTCTCCAATCCATCCATCTGAGGAAAAATCGCATAAGCAAGATCAAACGTTAATTGACGACCAGTTAGATTCTCTGGAACATTGCCTGTAAACCCAATATCGAAAGTATACTTCCCTGGGGCCACTAATCTAGGATCATTATCAGCTGGTGGCCATGATGGTTTAGTCTGAACATCTCCAAAAATACCAGTAAGATCAAAAGTAGACCTGTTAGAAACTAATTCGAATACTGGATCATTATGAGGTAATCGAGCATTCTTAGAATACTTCGGTACACTCGGAAGAGCCTCTAATATTTTCGGTACCGTAGACCTTGTAATCGATACCTTAATGGGTAATATCTGTGATAATGAACCATCAGCATCATTGGTTACAAACACATTTAGCACAAAATCGCCAGCTACTGTTGGTGTTAGATTAAATGAAAATGTATTTGGGGTCACGAATGTAACAGCCAAAGAAGAAGTAGGAAAGGCTGTAGATAGAGTCTTACCGACATCATCGATAATACCAACCAGTACGGTACCGTTTGGATATCCAACAGCTAGTAAATTAAACGGCCCGAGTGTGAAAGGCTCATCTAAATAAGCATTGATATTTTGACCACTATAAAGTGGATATGTTAGAAAAAGCCCAGAAGATGGCGGAGCAGCAATAGTTACTTTATTTAACGTTACTGAAGAGCTAGAAGATAACATCGGGGCCATTGTCATCGTATTTCCCGCAGCGACTTGAACGCTTCTTAGCGAGCAAGCATTTACATAAATATCATAAGTTCCAGTTTTTGAATATGCGGTGATAAGGAATTTGCCTACATTGTTGGTATCGACCCCATAAGCGATGGTTTGTGCGAAATCTGGTAAGAAGAATCTTTCCCAAGAGCCACCACCATCTGGTGATACTATAACATCGATATCACCCACGATAATAAACACGCCATTACCATAAGACAGATTTAGCTTAACACGCTCATACACATCAAAGGCAAATGCTAGTGATAAGCTCCAACTATTTAAATCTTTACTAATATATGCGCCATTTGAAGCCAACAATAAATAAACCCCATCTCCACAGACTATATCGTAGAACTCACCTTTACCATAAGGTGGTATAGAGTCTGATGGAAGTTTAAATTCTATATAATTAACCCCATTTCCAGATCTATAGCCAACAGATTTTACACCAGTTATTGTCTTCGTAGGAATTATTAAGAACTCACCGTTACAAAAGTTCAATCGACAATCGAAATTAAAGATAGCAGAGTCATTATCAAGGTATGTTATACCATCGTTTGATGTAAGAATTCTAGTTCTCGGTGGTACTTCTTTGGTAGGATTATAAGAATAAGCAGCAGCGACATAAATTTTATTTCCGTATTTGGCATCCTGTATTAATTCAGCATTATCATCTATACCATCTAGTTTTCGGAAGGTAAAATTAGCACCGCTATCTAAAGAATATATAACACCAAATGTGTCTAATTGCTCGACACTGTTGATCACTTTCATCGAATAACCAAAATATAACACTCTATCTGGACCGACTACCAAACCGATTTTGCCGTTAGGCCTCGGTCTGAGTGAATATCGCTGACTTGACGCTCCAACCCAATTTATGGCGTCAGACGAACTAACTACATATTGCTCTTTCGTGTCTCCGACACCTATCGCAAAAAACTTATTCTGCCCGTAGGCTAAATCTACATAATTGAATAGCCTCGGCATCCGATAAGTGTCCCACTTGCTGCCGCAAGTGATTGGTATAGAGGGAACTAGGCTTCCAAGGTTTGCTGTCTGAACAGACATCCCGATAGGCAAAGCACCAGATGTACTATTAAAAGTACTCGATATGGAGAGTTGGGTGCTTGTAGATGTAGAAAGGCCTAACGCAGAAGTTTTTAGCTTTTTACTAGCATAATCAGAATCAGAATATACTAATAAGCCTGTACCGTCTGGGGCTAAATAACCAATGACCCAGCTAGCGCTCGGAAATCGCTGTCCTCTATCAAATAGACCAGTAAAACCGAGATATTGACTGCCAGTCGCGAGGGAAGCATTAACCGACGGAAAAGGTATAGCTGTTAGAGTGCTAGGTGGAGTGTAGTTAGCTAGATAAACGATATATGCCGCATCTGTGCCTACACACAAAGCGCAAATGCCCATGCCATTAGTCTGGGGATTGCACCCGCCTTGTTCTACTCCAATAACGCTAAGATTTACCATAACGCCAGAAGCTGTTTTAGCTTCTAGCATCGAATTGCCAGGTTTGACAAATTTTGCATAGTCATATTTAGTAGAAAATGATAGGTCCGAAAAAGGTGACCAACCAGATATTCCATTCCATCCTAGCATAGAATCTAAATATGAAGGTTGTTGACCAAATTTACAAAACTCTGAAGAGTCGTACGCTATTGGCTTTCCGCTCGAATTTACGTATCTTGATATAAACTTTGTTGGTATTTTCGGGTCCGTAGAATCAAACCTCGAAAATTGAATAATTGCATGCACACCCCAAGGAAAGTTCATAGCACCCTTGCCGCATGGGGTACCGTCAGACTGTAACGGTGGTTGCGGCATTTTACCTGAGTAATAAGGAGGATACCTAACGCTAGCAGTAAAAGTCAAGACACCATTGACGGATGAGCCTAATTGAACATAATCTGAACAAGTCAGAGAGAACGCATCAAATATATTCTGCGTATCAACGTCGCCTTGGGGGTATAACTGCCCAAAAGTAGCTCCGCCATCGCTCGAATAATAAAAAGCCGCTTTTTTCCGCGCCCAAGGTGATGTATTATTATTATTTTTACCAAAATCATAACTATTATTAAATACTACCATGACCTCTAATTTTTGGCCGAGGTGAGTTGGGCTTACAGCTATTAACGAAGAAAAAGCTGTCCCAATCACATCAGGACTGTTAGTCTGTATCGGAAACCCATCTAGAGGCTTACTCAATAGCCAATTTTTACCATCAGCACTGCTAGCGACATATGCTTTTGCAAATGATAAATCTCCAGGATATTTCGTATTAATTGTCTTGATGGCCACCCAAAATTTACCACCTTCATATCTAAATTCTGATAAAGTTCTTTGGAATTCTTCATCAAGTGGTAATTTGATTTTAAAATCGATAGCGCTGGCTGTTGTTGGGCATTTGAATGATGCTGTGGGTGTGGCGGTTGGTGTGGCCGTTGGTGTGGCCGTTGGTGTAGCAGCAGGGGTAACTGACGGTGTCGGAGTAGCGACTGGCAAGCATATTATTTCATGGTATGTGTTTAGTCCGCTTGTCGTCTTACCGACTAAAACATACATCCCTTGTAAACTAGATAAGCCGCCGCTGATAGTAACATATTCACCGACCTTAAAGCTAGAGGTGACGGCACCGACTTCATAAAACACAGACTTTGTCTGCGGTATACCGGTCTTACCAGAAAGCCAAAAAACGGTATTTGAAGCATTCGTAACTGCCTTGGATGTCATGCCTCTAACGATACAGCCACTGCCGATTAGTTCGGTACCTGCTGGCCAATCGGTAAAACAATTAAGAGTCGTAGCTGGCGTTGGCGTCGTCGGCGTAGGGGTAGCTGGCGTTGGTGTCGTCGGCGTAGGGGTCGAGTTCCCAGGTGTTGGCGCTGGATACTGTGGAAAAGGCTTTCCATCTGAGCAGATGTCCGGAGCACCAGCCGCGGTGTGATTAGGTGCATCTAAAGTGCTTAATAAAGTGGTACCGGAGGCAAAAGCAGCTTCATTACTGTCACGCCCATGCATAATGACCTTAGCGCCGCCGGCTGTTGCTGCCGCTGCAACACTTTCAATATGCTTCCTAGTATCAATGTTACGTGTAGCCGATTCTACATATTGCAGGGCACAACATAGAGCTTGCTTTTGCTTTTCAAAGAGATTAGACATCGTCACAAGCCAAAACTCTACTACTGATTCATAGCTGCTACGAAGATATTCGACTTTACGATCATATAAATTTTTAATCGGATCTGTGATCAGATTTAAATTTACATAATAGGCTGGCTGCATAGCATTACTGCCACCATTTAAGCAACCGGTGAATTCGATGCTATTATTCGCAGGGACATTGGTGGCGACATTTGCAGCAACGCCGACAGCAACGCCGTCAGTCACCAAAATAAGTGGGCTTTCATTTCTGGTTACAAAAAAATCGCTGGCTGATGAATCGAGTTTACCTAGACTCTTACGAGTTAGCAAGACGCTATAATCATTTGGTTTAGTAGGATCATCAACGACTTCTAAATCTGTAATTATAAGCTTAGAGTTAGGGTTTTGAGATACTACAAATCTCTCTGATGACAAAGCTAATTTCGTTAATGGAGCAGCACCTTTAGCACCCTTGGTGCCTTGTGGGCCAGATAAAATCGAATTTTCGCCAGGGATACCAGATTCACCCTGTTCACCACGATCACCGACTTTGCCTGTCAGATTTAACCTACCATAACTCTGAAGATAAGCTAATAAAATGTCCTTTCTGAATTCAAAGTCAAAGCCATAAGTATTTTCTTGTATTTTATATGGTTCTGAGGTGCTGTCTAGGAGAGGCGTAACATATGACACATCACCATGTATTTCGATAAATCTATCTGAGCGCAATTCTAGAAAACCGCTCGAAAAGGAAGAAGTACAATGCTGACCGATGATTGTAGATCTTGGGAATGGGTATACCAACCTATTAAGCTTTTTAAAATCTAAAGCCGACATAGCCCCATCTCTATAGATCGTAGCTAATTCTAAAATCTTCGTTTCAGACAACAGCTCGTTCCAAGTCCGCATTCTAGAATCATATTGATAAATAATGCCTGGCTCGAGCTCATATATCTGCCCGTTGGTGGGATTGTCTGGAAATTTGTTATTGTTCATGTTAAATAAAACCAATTCTTATTATTTAGTGTAACCACTCTTGAATTAGTAACAGCAATACTACTTCCACCCTGCGTTGGTGGCACGGCCCCACGCGTCCCGCGTGGTGATGGCGGCGGCGGCGGCGGATCTACAACCGGTGTAGGTGTCAATGGCGTGGGTGTAGGCGTCGGAACATAGGGCGGCGGTACTACGGGTGTAGGCGGTGGGGCTGGAGGAAATATAGGCGTCGGTGTCGTCGGCGGCTCTGGTGGTTGAAGCGGCGTTGGTGTGCCAGTAGAAGTAGGTGTAGGCGTTGGTTTTGGCGGTACTGGCGGAGGGTCTGGAAACTGCGTAGCAGAACCGCAAGCAAAAGTTAAACAAAAATCTTGTGCTGGTAAAGCAAATTCAGCATCGCTCAGTTTCTGCGATAGATCTGCTAAGATCTTGCGAGCCTGATTATCAATGCTAGTTATATATTCCTTAGCTCTGGCACCTAATTCTGCATCAATTTTATTTAAACTCGCCTGATATTCGCTAACCACCGCTTTGATATAATCTGATAATGTTAAACTAGAATCGAATTGGACAGGTACATCACTAGAATCTGTAGATCCAGTTGGTAATCGTAGTACAGTTAAATCAAGCCTTGTAAAATCTCCCGCTGGTTGCTGAAGCTGCCAATCGCTTAGTTTAACTTCATTACAATCTCTAGCATCCGCAGGATAACGCAGATACCTTTGTAATAAAGAGGCTGACAGCCTATTCGCGGCTCCATTTTGGATATCTAGTTCACTCTTTGTAAAGATCATCTGGTGCCCGCCGCCTTCAAACCCAAGCAGATTCAAGTCAACAATAGCACTATCAGATAATTCATTAGGTAAGTCATGATATAATATGCCATTGAGATTATAAATAGTCTTCCCGTTGAGTCCTATTCTTCCATCTACCCCTAGCGGACCTAGGTAATCAAAACCGTGTTTCCCTGGTGGCCCCTCTAGGCCTTTGGGTCCGGTGTCGCCTTTAGACCCTGGTAGATCAATCGTCAAAGAGTTTAGAAAATTATCGCTTAACGAAAAGTTTAATGCCGGCGGTGTCGGTCCATCAGGAACCAGTATAGCTTTTGATGGCGAACAGTTCGCAGTGTCTGGTGTCCTGCCGACTGGTGTAAAAACTGAACATGTTATATCGATAGAATCACTAACTAATGTTATATTCCCAGATATTGTGCCGTCGGCGCCAATGCCAGTTAGACCCGCTTTTGGATCTACTATGATCGAAAAACTACCAGGCGTATCGGTTTGTATAGTATCTATAAAGGCTTTGTCAATTTTGTTGAGATAGCCGATTATTTCAGACGAAGCTACTTCAGGCGACTGAGCGACACCTTGACGTTCCCATAGATCATTTGATTTATTATAAACCCATCTAGTATCTCTAGAATAGTCAATAAATACTTGACCATCATACGGGTATTGTGGTAATAAATTATCAACCATTTAAATTCTCTTGTTTATTCGTATTCTTCATCTAATTCATCTAAATAATCATCATCCACCTCGTCTTCATCTTCAAGATCGTCTTCGTCTATCTCTTCGAAGTCAGAATAGTCATCTTCGGGATTCTCGTCATCACCAAAGAATTCGAAATCTTCTTCATCATCTCTTTGTGGTATTGGCATAATCCCTCCGTTCTATTTATTCTCTGTTATTACACGATCCGACAATTTATTTTCGATGAAATATCCTATTATCAGCAGCGGAATTTGCTCCAATATTCTCCTATCGACTAGTACTCTTTTTCTAGTCATATTAATATAAACCTTATGTCGAATTAGTCTTTTATATCTTCTAAAATATGTTCCGTGAATGTTTTGTTCAAACGTACTTCTTCGTAAAGCATCATAGAAATCACAAGCATCATCCATATCATGGTATTGGATGAGATATTTAACAATATTAACTAGAGTTTCATAAATAGTTTTTATAGGCCAATTTCTGTCGATTTCTGATAGCTTTTCTGCCAACGGATATAGGTATTTCGGTGTGTCTTCATATCTTATGTCTGGTTTTTCCGACGGAATAATATTTATCATATAATTTATCACCAATCTCATACATTTTTGTTATGTATCCATTAGCCCTTAGTTTTTTATATGTAAGATTTTCGGTGCCCATTTCGCCAGAGTTTTCTAAACCACATAGCCTATATCTTGCTACTTTTTCTTGTACACGCTCTATGTGCGCCATATTATCTTGGCTGGGTTCCAACTTATAAAGATCATCGATAATCTTTTTGATTTTATAATATTTATACTTTGAAGGTTTTTCGACTCTTTTTTGAGGGCTAGGGCTTTTTATCCAAGTATCATCTATTAGACTATACACGGCGTTTGCTACTAATTCAGCATCTATATCTTGAAAATAAACTTCTACGTCATAATTAAGAACATCGACTTGATGCCTGTCATTCCAAATGGTCTTTATTTGGTTAAGAAAATCCTCTACATATGTCTGCCCAATATCTAATTCATCGAATTTCACTATGAAGTGAAGGTCAAGATCAGAATGACTGGTATAATTATATCCGGCTAGACTGCCAGTAAATATTATGTCGTTTACTTTATCCTTCGGAATTTTTGAGTCCCTAAGTATGCGGTGTGATAATTTTAATAGAGCATCTCTAACTTCTCGGCGCAACCGATTATTAACCCATATGTCTGTATTCAATTTAGAATGCATTAATAGATCCTCTGATTATATTTAAGTGACGGAGATCAAAATGAGAACATTAGAAGTGCTTCTATCGGTTTCAAACAAACCCAAAACCGATAACGGCATAGTAAAGACTGATGTTAAATTTTCGTGGCTAGATGGAAGCCCTATACCATTAAGTTTTAATAATCTTTGTGTCATAGGATTAAAAACGCTTTTTAAAAAGAGAGAAATCGTCGACGGCCCGATAGAAATCATCATGCGTGACATCGCTAATATTGATGAACCGGTTACAAAGATAAACAACATACGGGGAAGACGTTTCTTCATGACAACCGAAGATAACAAAGCATATTTTTGGCTGTGTAATGGTATAAAAACCGACTTGTTTTTTAATCTGGAAAAAGAGGAGCAAGAGATTTTGAATTGGCTCCTGCCCCCTAGAGAAGGCGAAACGAAATGGTTTGATCTTATCGCCTATTAACATCAAAATAGAGATCACCATCGGTCACTTTAGACCTATGAATAATGTAACCGTTATCCTCTAAATAACTATTTATCGTTACACCAGCGCCTATTCCGTTGTAGCTTATGCAATTTTTATCGAAGATATGAAATGAAAAAATTCCATCGCTACCTCTGATTTTACCGTACCAATCTCTAGCAAAATCAAAATTATCAACATGTTTATTAGTAGAATCGTGACATCTTGCACACGACTTGCTGGTTACCTCTATAAAATCGGCATCATACTTAACCGGCACTATACCAAAGCCTTCTTCGATCGTGACTGTTGTCGGCCCGTCTGATTTGCCATTCCATGATGTACCGACTGCAGAGCGAAATGGCCTACTCTTTAGTAGACTAGCAGCCTTTTCTTTTGATATGCCGGGAAGAATAATCCTCTGTATTTTAGAACTAAAAACCCGTCGATTTGGCTGAGAATCTTCAAGGATCATTGCGTCTTTATTCAGCATATCTGCACCAACATAAAGCCTTACTAACTCATCATCCTTCCTATAATCGGTAAAATTCTTAACAATTTGTTCGCGTAATTCCGAAGCGCTATTATAAGGCCGCAAAGTGTCAATAATCCATGTCTCTTTGCTCTTGGTACGTGTCCTTATTTCGAAGCAATCACCAATTTGGTATAGTATTTCTCCGAACACAGTCCCCCTAGGATATATCCAATTATAACCATCATTGGCTATGTATTCGTATGCTATTGGAATGGTTTTACCATCTAATTTAGGAAGGCTCATAAATTTAATAGTCGAGACGCCGTCTGTGCGGTGCGTCCCAGCAGGCTTACCCCATGGGAATTCTTTATTTCCATTGCCATGCGGCTCTGAGCGATTGGCACTTATGTTATAGATAGGGCTGTGAATACCCCTCAAAGAGCCACGGAAGTCTTGGTACGCCATAGGTAACGTTTCAGTATCATAGAATCTAATCTGATCAGAGAAGAGTATCTTAGAAAGGCTTTCAGACTCTATTTTTGGTAACCCCAATATGATTTGCTTTGCTTTGATCTGATCGTAGAAAAAATCCTGCGAAACTGCTGCCGTTACAGCCAGAAAAATAACTCCATACATAATACCGACCTCCTGCTATTAGGCAGGATTGTCAGGAATCACTATCCTGATCATCAGACTCCTGCCTCATATCTTTATAATACTCAGCGAAGGCCTTCAAGGCCATGCCGGTGAGGCCATGGATAGGAGCTATAAATTCAGCATTGCATATTTCTAGGCGCTCAGCGACTTCAAAGACATCCTTGCCGTTGTCGCTCTTTCCGTTTAATTCGACACCTAATAATTTATATTTTAATTCTTCTATAATTTCAGTGACATCCTTGCCTACTAAGTTATTTTCCATCTCTACAAGTATTTTACCATTTCTTCCATATAATTTATAATGTATACCGTATAAATTTGTGGTGGCTTCGATTTCATATTCCTGATACTCTGAATCGTCTTCAGGCTTATCCATTTCTACCTCCAGCTTTCATTTCCTTCTTCTTCGTCGTCGTCCCCAAGATGGCGTTCATCATCGCCTAATTCTTCGTCGCCATCATTATAGTCTTCCTGATATCCTGCTTCATTTTCGTCATTATCCTCTTCTCGCATTGATCTTTCGAGCAATTCTATAAGAGCCTGTTCTGTAGTCGTCCCTTTAGATGGACGACCTTCGGCCATATTATCAGCTAGACCCATCATAATGACATGTAATTCCTTAGGATGGGCTGACGCCATGTGCATAACCACATGTGCTAGCTTTGATTTATGCTGAGCAGGAATAATAGACAATAATTCCTTCCAGATTTTAGGTCCGATCTGGATTTGCGGAAATTCGTTCGCCAAAGTATCTGCCAATCTTATAGCTTCTTTAGAAATCTTTTTATCGACATCAGTAAACTGATGCTGGGCCAATAAGGTCATTAAGCCTTTAACTAATTCTTGTAAGAGAACAGGAAAGCAAGCAGCTTCAGCTTGAACGGTATCGCCTTTCACCTTAGCTGTTCCCATCGCCTGTCCTAAAGATGCGCCGAGCATCATATTCAGATCATAAATCCAATAATGATGAGATGCACCTCTGCCAAAAGCCGAATATAATTGTTGCAGCTCTGGCGATAGGCGGCCAACCGCATCCATCACTTCTTCTTCAAAATGTCCATTGTGCATGTTATGAATAGCGGATCCTTGGGACAGCAGATTCATCATATGACGTTTACCAACTTGCTCTTGAAGCTCCGGAGTCATTTGAACCTTCTCATCGCCGCTCTCATTGTCATCATCATTATCATCTGGTTCAGGCTGTGGCTGCCTTAGAAATGCTTTTAGAGTCTCTTCGGGACATCCGTATAATTTAGCAACTGCTCTTACTGCTATCTTTTCTAACTGTTTTTTAAATGGCTGTTCTAATGACATCATTTTCTGTAGTGCTCGACCAGTTAGCTGACCTAATTGCTGGCGCCGGCGATCTGGAGGTAAATCTTTTAATTCTGGAAATGTTTTAAACAAAGTGCTATTACTGTCATTATAACCTTGTTCTGCTAATTTAGAACCATGCTTTTTAACCATTTCATGGTCTGTAAATGATACGCCTGGGTGGCCCTTTTCCCACATTTCTTGTGTTCTTGGATGTGTGAACTCACGATATGCTTCATTAATAATGGTCTTTTTAAAGGCTTTTGGCTTTGGTTTAACGTCTGGTGCAGGATTTTTAAAAGGGTTTTTGGTAGGACTCTCACTTGGCGGAGCTTTAGGCACTATGACCGGTGCTGTTGCTGGGCCAGAAGAGCCCATTGCTTCATCATCATCTTCATGCTTTTTTGTAGGATCTGCAAAGACATTTGGATCTTCAGTTAAAAATTTAGCGATGTCATTAACGTCATACTTATCATTCTTCATATCATACTCCGTTGCTAATGGTTAAATTATTAAGACCTTATGGTATTATTAAACCTCTTATATAATTTATCCATCATAGCCATATAGGTATCTTTTCCACCAAGTGTCAGACGGACGATGTCTGAATCATCTACAATCCCGCCTCGGTCTGGGAAGTATTCCTCACAAGCCACGGTTTCTTCATGGGCATAAAAAAGGTGGGGAACGAGAGACGGCACAACCAGCTTATTGCCATCGGTTAAAATGTGATGCTTCTTTTCCGGACCATAAAATTCGATGATTTCTAAATTACCTGTCTTTACTACGAATTCATTCGATCGGTGAGTATGATAGTGCAAAGAACAATAACCACCTTTTTCAATATTTAATAGATGCTTACTATATCTCTGACAGGTAAAAACTACATCCGTGTTTCCCCATATCTTGTTGTTTTCATACCCATCATATAAATAGTAAGGAATTTCTGACATTATGATCTCCTGCCAAAAGATATTATCTATTTATCAACGTAGGTGTCTTGCTATTAGCAGAGGCTAACTGCTCTATTTTTTTGACCATTTGCCCAGCGTTTCTAGCATATCGTCGTTTTATTTCACCAACACGCCCATCGCCTGTTAAATACTGATAAATGTTACCGTTAGGAAAAGCGATCTTTACTTTTCCTGTGCCATCCCAATAGATCATGGTCGGCTTGGCGATACTAGTTTCTAATAACATACTAATTTTCATTATGATTTACCATTTTAGTAATCTCTATCCTTTTTTTGCTTAGATGACTGGACCAAGATTTCCCTTGCTAAATCTCCAGCACTATGTATGTCGGCTGAATTTATATCAGCCGCTAGCCCATATATGTTAAATAATATCGAGCCAGTGCCTACTGGCCTCACATCTTTGATGCTTCGATAACCATCAATAATTTGCTTATCAGCCAAATAAGAATACATCTCACCAATGTGTTTGATCTCTGACATCTGATCTAAACTAAACTCCATTATTATTTCCTGCCTATAGTTATTATAGAATCTAATGCTATCTTCTGTAAATTGGATACCTCCGCCACCGGTTTCAAAGACCGCTACATTATAAACCCTATTAAATTCATTGTCATCGATCTGCAATTTAAACCCGCCTCCAAAGTCTCGCCACCTATAAGATATAGCCTCATCGTTTAAAAATCTCATACCATTAATGTAATTTGCATATTTCGGATAATCTACCGTCACCTCGTTAGTGGTCCTTTTCGCGAATTCATCGAGGTTTTGTGGTGTGGTTAAGTCTTCTATGGCTGTTCGCACTATGAAACCATTCGGCCTTAATACATCGATGTTTTTAGGGGTGACTGTAATGATTCGTTTAGGATCTCCTTTTTGGGCGCCATTAACAGGTAGTTTTAACTTATCACTCAACACGAATTTTTTAAAACTTGCCCAATCGGTCGAACCTTTTGTAGCTGCCATTTTGGCTTTAGCTTGATCTATACTTAGTAACCTCTTTTGCTCATGCTCTTGTACTTCACGAGCTAGTTTCTGTTCCGCTTCTAAAGCCGCATCGAGATCTTCTTGAGTCCGAGCATATTTTAGAATAGCTTCCTTTTCCCATAATATAGAGTTTATTAGTGAGCTAATATTCTCGTCCGCCAAGCTATGGTTTCCGGTATCTCTAAAATCTATCGCCCTCTCTAACTTATCTAGCATTTGGGCCATACCGGCTTTAAGGCGGTCCAAGTCATGCCTGCTTATCGTAGCTTCTGTAATGATTTGTTTTATTTTCATAGTTAATTCTTTAGACTAAAGCCTCCAAACGTTGAATCCGTCTCAATCGCCTTGTCGCGATTTGCCGAGTGTCTTGATGCGTGCTTTGGGATAGCTGTAATAATGTCTCTTTATCTCTTGTCTCTCGCGCTATATCGATTTGCGTGATTTCATCGTATGAATTTATATTTAAAATAGTCTGAATTAATATTCTTACTGCCCTTACTGTCTTTTGATCAGCAAACCTGCTGCTATTGACTGCAGGCAAATTATCATAAATATATCTCAGTTGCTCATGTTCGAGGCTAAGTATAATTTTAAGGACATTGTTTAAGGCATTCGAAAATAAATTTTCACCAGATCTCATATGCCTGCTGTTTAAACATGGCGCTATTATTCTTGCCATATCGATAGAGTTTTGTTTTGAAGCAATAATGCTATTATTTTGCGCGATTTTATAATAATATTCTATGAACTTCATCGCCATATTAGAGAATACCTCTTCATTATATGTCTCACTAAAACACATATCCGAGTATAACTTATATAAATCATTTATAGGAATGCAATATAGAATCGTCTCAGGATATAGGCCATCTCTCGCATCGCCGACAGAACCATCGGCTGCAGCTTTACATATGTGCTCGGCATAGGGCGTTAAAGCACTGCTCACAGCATTAAAATTTGAAAGCGCTAAAACGTATCTTCTGTATAAAAGATGAAACTCAGAAATTGGTAGTTTTAAAATCGTCTCTAGAAATGATTCTGGGTCATAAACACTACGATATGATGCTAAGCATGCATTGTCAGTACCAGCCAGCTCTAACCATTGGCCTTGCCCTATCCCTTTAGATTCAAATGCGGCATAATTACTAATCATTTTATTATAAAGTTTAAGCTGATACCCAGTACCAGTCAACCTAGTGTAAATGCTCTTTAATGTGGTATACCTCAGATTACTTATGTCCATTTCTAATATTTGAGACATATTGTCACCGATTAACTTTAGTAAGATTTCATCAGCTTTATCTTCAGACATGAATTTTGAAAATCGGTTAAAATATTCTTTATCCCAATCAATTCGGTCTACGAATTTTGCGACATATTTCGTGTTCTCTTCTAAAATCTTTAAAAAATCATCTCCTGTCACCTTATAATCAGTAGTAACCAACCAATCGAGAACAGCTTTCTGATATTTTGGAACTGGCTGTCTATTTTGTCTACCTTTTATTTCAGATATTTTATTATAATCGATAATTCTTATATCGACAAATGGTCTATTACTAGCATTTCTCATACTCATCACCGACTGGCCCTTGGTATCGAATATATATGATCTGATACAATTCTGCATTAGTTTTCCTTCTAACTCTGCATCATCCCTATGGAGCGGTACAAAGAACCACTGACCAATCTGGACTGTACCCTCTGTTTCGATACCATGTTTATGAACACCGTAATTGGCTGAAATATTTTGTATTCTTTCATGCCATTCCTGAGAGCTAGCCATGGCTCTTTCTAATGATAGATCCTTTACATCCTCTAAGTCCATCTCATTCGCTTCGAAATAATCAAATATTCCATTTTCTATTGGGACTTCATCTTGAGCTTCTTTCCATACCTTTAAAATCCACTGATAGTATCTCCGGCTTAGTTCTTGGGCTCTCTTTTGCATCTGTTCATATCTAATGTGGCCTTCGGACTTCTGGGTTTGCTTAGCAAAAGGATCTAAGTCTTGGACTAAAGAAATGGCTTCAGGCGTGATTTCTGTGATTACATTTGTAGCAAGACCGAATAGTAATTTTTCGGCGTTTTTAGCATCTATGTTTATAGCGGCATTAATATTAGCTTCGCCTACTTGTTCGCCATATTTTTTGTTTAAATAATTAAATTGGCTTTCTAATATTATCGACAAATTCATGTTTATATCCTTCTTTCAAAACCTTTTTGGCTATTTTATCACGATACTGCGTGACCTGACGCACATTACTTTACGTCTGATAGACCTAATCTTCGCGCCATAGCTTCTTTATTAGATTCATTCGGATGCATAGCTGCCGCTTGATTGCTACCAAAGCTAGCCATATTTTGTTGGTAATACGCTTCAAATTCCTCGATAGAACAAATGCCTTGTTGCTCTCCCTGCGCTGTTTTTATTCTATAAGTGACTCCTTCATCATCTGCGACCCACTTCGCGGACGGCGAATTAAAAATCTCAGGAAATGATAACTTTGTCTCTTTAATTTCGTCTTTATCCCACGACATATTTTTTAAATATTTTTCTTTAAATTGCTTGACCATTTCGGAGTTAATATGCGGTAAAAAGAATTTCTGGTATATTGGTAGAAAATTATTGACATGAGCAACACCATTCTGGTTGCCTTGTTGACTAATTATTTGATATTGGATCTCTCCGTCAGGTCCGATGAAATACTTGCCAAAAGCACCGTAGGCTAGTGGTGGAAATTTAAGAGACTCGATATCTATCGTTTCCGAAAGTAGCTTTTTTTCATGCAAAATAGACGATATATTCATTATAAAGATCCGATAAAACAAATGAAATTTCACTACTTATTTATCTTTTCTTGTAGTTAATTAACGCAAGCAGATACTAGTATACAAAAAAACCCGAGCTTTGCGGCTCGGGTTCTTTTTTTAACCGATTCTTGTTAAAGAACCAAGTCTTAGAGGTTAGAAACGTTGATCACACCGTAGTACAAGCCACCGTCTTCGATCAACTTCTTACCATATCGGGTCATGATGCCCTTGTTAGGTGTGAAGCTATTAGGATCAAGAACAGTAGGAGTGCTAAGCAAAGGAATGTAAGGAGCATAGAAATAACCCGCATCCAATACACTATTACCCTTGAAGCCGAGCAAGATCTTGCAATTAGGGAAGAGAGGATCTTTATAGAGCCTGATCTTGCCTTGGATGGTACCAATGTTCATGATACCGATATCAATGCCATCGGTTGTAAGAGCATCGCTTGCACGGAAATCGTTAAGCTGCTCAAACTTGGAAGCGATATCGGAACTCATAACAGCCCAGTTAGCAGGACCACGAAGAGTGGTTCTGTGGATAATGTTCGCAACTTCGAGTGTCTTATAAAGCAACGCGATGTTACGATCAGTAAAGTTAACTGAAGCTCCAGCTGCAGTGGCGAAGTTATGGGTAGCACGAATCGAAGAAGCGATAATCAAGTCATTGATAATTTCGCGGTCGATTTCTGCAACCATTTCGTCAGCCATTAAATCAGTCAAGGTGCTCTCAGCATCAATGTTATGCACTGATTTGAGATCTTGAGCAGCTTCTAATGACCAGCTGGTCTTAAGCTTGCGGGTAACAGCAGCAACGCTATCACTGTCAATGCTCAAGGTTACTTCTGGCTGGAATGGGTTAGCTTCGAGATCGTACTCATAATTAACGCGTGCTACGGACCCAGTTGGGAACGAGCCGGATTGCAATGATACGGTTACAACTCCGGTGCTGTGATTGAAAGAGGAATTGCCGGTATCAACAGCAAGAATGCTGGTGAAATCGGTGCAATCGCCGATCAAAACCACATCAACCGCGCCAGTAGAGTCAAAACCAACTCGGAGGCAAGGTGTTGGATCATCACAATTAGGGTTTGCTGCTGCTTCGCTAGGGAAGACTTCTACAACCACGGTGCCAGCAAGAACTGGACGATGACTCAAAGTACCGCTAACACCAGTAAGCGAACCATTGATGGTCGCGTCTTCACCCTTAACTTCTTGGGAAGAATAATAAGGATCAAGTGCCCAGCCATTATTTCGTGAGAAATTTTGAGCTGTGTTTTGGCGCATGATCTGGGTGCCAGCTACCGTTTGGCCTTTAGTAAGAGCATAACGATACCTGATGTAGAAAATCAAACTAGCTGGTTGACTCATGGGCTGAACACCAACAAGGTTATCAGCGATAAGTTTAGGATAGGATTTTCGGATGAGGGGCAATGCAAAGCGAGTAAAGTCCGCAATGTTTGCAGTGGTGGTTTGATCTTCGAGAATCATCGATCGGTTGCCTGGGTTCCAAGCATTGAATTGATTTTCGAGGATAGACGCCATAAGGCCGAATTTGCTCTTCGCAACTTCACGGCACTTGGAAAGAACTGGAGTCCATTTCTTTACCAAGGTGTTTTTACGACCTTCGTTGAGCACTGCTGCTCGGTGAAGATCGGCAGATTCGGTGATAAAACGGTTTTGGCCGCCGGCCAAGTGTTGGCCATTAGACTTATTCAACATTAAAAAATTCTCCTCAGAATTAGATTAGGTTCTCGTCAAGATTAGCCGCAATGCTATTGATATTATAACCACCGGCAACAATAGCTGGTTGCTTAGGTGGAGTGGATGGGTCTTGGCTTTCTACTAATGTTGGCCTGGTGGTAGTAGGGTTTTGGGAAAGACTCTTCCTTGGCAACAGGTTAGGCCTGCTTGCTTTGGGAGCTCTATTCTCAGTAACCGTCTTAGTACCAACCAACATACGTTTGAGTCTGATATTCTCAGATTCAAGTCCCTGTGATTCAGCTAGAATTTTGCGAGCAATAGAAGTCTGCTTGTTCGCTAGTTCATTGGCCTTATCGCAGGATTCAACAAGTTGCCTAATTTTGGCTTTTGCAGCTTCAAAACTAGTCTTCAGCTTGCCATCGTTTCCAACATTCAGCTCGATGCCTTCTACTAGAGCGGCAATTTTATTGAGCTTGCTGGTACTTTTGGACTCTGAAGATACTGACTGCTTTCGAAGCTGAGCTTCGATAGCGGCACCCTTGGTTTCACAGAATATTTGTACGCGTCGAGCCAAATCACGTTTGTACGTTTCGGTTTCTTCAACGCAAATCTTTTTGGCCTTGCTAATCTTGGTGACAAATTCTGCCTCCAAAGATTCTTTGATAGTTGATTTGTAAGATTCTAAGGATTCGATGATCCTACCAGTAAATTCTGGTTGAACTCCAGCTTTTTGCAACAAATCTTTTAATTCAGCGATAGCTTCCATCTTTATACTCCTAAACGTTGATCTGAAATTATTTTTGACAAAAAACGCAATTTACGAAAGACCGAAAAATTTATTAATCTCTTCAACCACCATGTTTTGGTAAACAGACGGCGAAAATTTCTTTTTCATAGCCTTTAATGGAGTCATTCTTTTTTTAAGATCCTCTTGGATATTAAGAATAGCACCATTAACGCTAGGCTCAGCCACAGCATCCCAAGTCACGAATGTGTAGCCTGGTAAAACCCTATAAGTCTCTTGGCCATTGCTTTCGCTAACTACTTCCATATCGCCAACACCACGAGAGCTGATGCCGACTCTCACTTTATGTTCGAATAGGCCACGCAAGCAAGCACCGCAAGGTAATTTATGAAGTATCTCTGCTTCACCAAAAACCTTTCGTCCTTCCATCCAGACATTCGTCATTAGATGGCTAACTCTATCAAGGTGAATTTTAGCATCACTAGGATGATCGAATTCGCCAAGTACTGCTCTAGCCTTGATATCTTCTTGGATTTGCTTGATAGCTGGCGCTAAGACTTCATTGGTCGAATAATAGCGACCATTGCCGTTAGGTTGATCGCCCATCTGGATAAGACCTGTCACTCGTAGAACTGGAGTACCATTTCCATTGCGATCTTCCCTGATAGCATTCTTCTTATCTAAGATTTTAAATTCATGAGTATCCCTGATCAGCTTCATGCCGGCAGGGATTACTCCTGTTTCTGCGATTACTCTTCGATTCTGAAAACACGATGTTCTTCGACTAGGTATCATTATTTGCTCCTTAAAGGTCAATATTGTCAAGATCGTCGCGATCGCCGATTCCCTCGACTGATTCGTCGTTCTTACGCTTGTTGACCTTCGGTTTTACATCTGTGCGTGGGTCTTCTTCGGCTTGTTTATGATACTTGGGCTTGCTAGGGTCCGTAATATCATTATCTTCATTAAGACCGTCGAAATCTTCGTCTTCGTCCTCAGTATCGATGTTGTCATCGTCCGACTCGTCTTCATACTCTTCATCATCGGCCGATTCATCATCCGCATATTCTTCACCGTCAGCGAGTTCATCACCGTCCTCGATGGCTTCGTCATCCATTGACTCACCGCCATCAATTAGTTCCTCATCACCAAATTCATCATCGAGATCTTCTTCTTCCATTCCGGACATTTCCATGTCGTCATCTTCGATGTCTGAAGCATCCATATTCATTTCATCATCGCTTTCAAGACCCAATTCATCCTTAATCTCGTCGATTTCATCATGAATGCTATCAATTTCAGCTCTCATTTCATGGTCTGATCCACCTTCATCGCCGTATTCGTCTCCGCCTAGTTCGAGATCTAATGAACTCATGTCGCCATCGGAGCCATCTTCGAGGCCATCTTCTTCGCCGGCCATGTCATCAGTGCTTTCAAACTCATCTTCGCCACCAATTTCGTCGGCGTCATCAAGGTCGCCTTCGCCTTCAAGATCTTGATCTACATCGCCCATGTCGACTCCTTCTTCGTCGTCGACAGCCGAAAAATCAGGCATATCTTCTTCCTCCGAAGGCGATGATATGGAAGGCTCAGTAGCTTCTACAGGTTTCATTGCATCAATTTCTTCTTCGAATTCTTCATTTAAAAAGTTTCGTTCAGATTCGGAGATTGGTGAAAGCTGGTCGATACTACCTGCTAACCACTCACGAAATAATGAAGAATTTCCTTTGATTACCCTAGCAGCAGCTAAAGCACTATTTTGAACTTTTTTAGGAACGGGTATTTCGACTGTTCCGTCTTCTGACATAACGACTGCAGGTAATTCTGCATTACCATGGTCAAGAGCAAACTTGGCGCCATTGAAGACCCCATAAAGGACATCGCCGTTTTTAGAAGTCCAGCGGATAGCGTTTTCGCTTACTGGCTTTGCAGCCTCTTCATTTTTCTTACCAGCCTTGCCAAATGAATTTCTGCTTAGCCCGCGTTTTCGCATTATCGGGGATTTCCTCTGGCTTTCCTTGACTGCAGCCCGAGTGTTTTGGTAAGTGTCGACTATTTGATTAACAGCTAGAGGAAGCATAGATTGATTTAGATTCAAAACGACCTTTCGAATGCAAGATTCAACGATCTTGGGAAGTCCTTTTACCAATTGTTCATTGGTCAAATTATTAGCTATTACATGCCTGTCGACCATCTTAACTATCATTTGGATCTTTGAATTATCATTAATCGCAGTCTTACCATATTGACCCATTATAGCTCTATCGCCTTTGGAAACATTGTAGGCATACTGATCAGTAGATTCGTTTATCGGTCGTTTATTTTTATTACGGCTTTCTAGTCTTGGGGGGCCACCTGGGGCTGCGCCTGGAGCTGGTGCTGCACCTGGGGCTGCGCCTGGAGCTGGTGCTGCGCCGGGAGCGGGAGCTGCACCAGGGGCTGGTGGTGCGCCGGCTGTAGGTGGCTCGTCGAGTAGTGCAGATAAATCATCTTCGCCGCCGGCTTCGTCTGGCATGCCAAGATCGTCTTCACCTTCTTCACTTGCTGCTGAACTCTTCCCGCCGATTTGAATCAGAGGAGAATTAATATTTATAACTGGTGCGCCCGAAGGAGCTTCTTCCTCTTCGGTATCGACTTCTGGCAGCCCAGAATCAGTGGTATTTGGCATTTGATCGAAATCCGCAAGATTTTCATTCGAAGTCACTTCCTCTTGGATAGTGGCTATCAAATCTTCCGCTTCATAAATCGTTGCATCATCAACAGCCTTATCTTTCAGCTTGTTTATTAAGCCGTCGAGCTTACTCTTTAATTCATGGTTTTCCATGATTCTAGGAGTCTTATCTCTTAGCTGGCTTAAAGTAGTCGCAAGCGCTTCCGCAGCTATTTCTCTGTTTCCGATGGTTTCAAAAATAAGGTCCAAGAATTTATTATAAACTGGTTCGAATTCCTGAGCTTCAGATAATATAGCAACATTCTGTGCAAGATTATAATTTTCAACAGCGCTTGCAATATTCTTCCATTCTTTAACGATCTTGCTGCGATTTACTCGCAGGTTCGTCTTATGGAATAATGTCGCCACATCTTCACATAATTGTGGGTTAAAGATCGCCTTTGCTGCAAGTGCGTTAGAAACGAGTTCTTTGGTTTGCGATCTATTCAAGAGAGTAAATTCTTCGTACTCTTCTAAAAATGGTGCAACCAAATTAACCGCTTTGTCTACATTACCTTCGGATATCAAAGAGGCAACATCATAAATGCGCCCTTGAAAACCTTGGCTAAGATATGCTTCCATCGCTACTTTACGCATAGTCTTTGCTGTTAACTTCTTAGTAGCCCATTTTGAAACGGGCAGATTAAACTGTTCGCCATCAATGAAATGGCCACCAATAGCGTGATTATCTTCAACAATCACTCTGGTAGAAATCGATTCTACCACACAAGCAACGATTTTTTTCTTGATGTCTTCGTTAATTTGTTCTGGAGTTCTTACCTTAATACGGCGCACAACGCCGTCTTTACTGCAAACCATCCCAGATTCTGGGATAACGCGGCCGGTAAAGCGTTGAGCCTTCATACGTCCAAAAGTAGATTGCATACCCTTTTGGTCATTCCGTTCAATAGCGTTAATCAAACGCAAGCATGATTCTTCGAAAAGACCAGCTTTTTGACTTTCTACTATAGAGATAGGTTGAATATCGGTGATATTTATTGCACCATGTGACTTATGGTGTTTAGCGATATAAAAGGTGTTAGATCCTACATCTTCGATGTAAAGATCTTTCGAATAAAGCGCAGCCAAGCGCCAGTTTTTATTTGTTGCCTTGCCTAGTTCCTTAACTTTAGATTCAAAAAAAGCTACTTTAGCCTGAGCTGAATCGTTAAGGGCTCCCAAGAACTTTCGGCTATCCATTCGGATTGGACTAAGCGCTTTGTTCTGGTTCTGAGCCATAATAATACTCCCATTAAAACAGTGAAAAGTTATAATTAATTTTTGCTAAAAAGTATATGCTCATGATTTTGGTAAATCATGCTCTGTGATATCAGCACCTTGTGATTCAGTGATCGGATGCCCTTTAGCTCTCATCAATATGTCATAATTTTCCTTAATGACTTCATCCCTGATAGCTTTAGGCACTGACCATTCTACTAATAAATCATTATCTTGGTTTGGATCATGAATTATATTAGTCATTGGTTTTGGTTGGTTTCTAGAAAGACCATCCAATTCCTTTGATTCTATTAAATATTCATATTTAGTGTTCAAAGTCTTTGTATCGTCATAACTAAATCCGCGCCTCTCATGTATCTTTTCTAAATATGTTCTAACCCTTCCTGACACTTCTTTGCGCTTCATTTCGTTAATCAGCTTTTTATGAGCCTTGGCGTCAAAGCCGCCCTCACCAAGCGGCGGTAAACCTCCAGCGTCAGCACCACCAGGAGGAGCACCTGCGTCAGCACCACCAGGAGGAGCACCTGCGTCAGCACCACCAACAGGAGGAGCGCCACCTTCAGCACCTTCTGGTGGCGCACCGCCTTCTGGAGGAGCATCACCAGCGCCTTCTAAACCACCCATAGCACCGCCGCCGCCGCCACCGCCACCGCCACCGCCACCTCCGCCTTCTTCACCACCTTCTTCGCTTTCAGGAGACTTACTAAGCATTTCTAAATCTTTTAATTCTTGAATTTCGTCAGGAGTTAGATCGGTAAAATGGGTAACGATCCATTCTTTTGGGAACCAGCCAAGATCTTTAAGATCAGACATTACACCTACTCTTGTTCTCCAAGATTCGATCCTATATAATTCTTCCATGGCACTAGTAGCGGTAAGTGCTATTTCGAAGCCTTTAAGATCTTCAACAGAAAAACCTTTAAGTGCTAAATGGACAATAGCCACCTTTGTTAAGCCGTTTGCCACTTCTCTCTGAATATACTGAACGGCTTTAGCGAACTCGCTATGGCTCTGTGATAAGGATTTTTCGCTTGACTCTCCAGCACCTTCCCCGATACCTACCCTAGCAAATGGTATTTTCATAGGCGCTACCATCTTCTTTTTAAAATATTCGATATCTGCTATTTTATCGACATTTTCACCGCCTTGTAGTATTTCAACATCAGGGCCAGTGCCGTCGCTACGTCTAGGCAGAAAATAATCATCTTCTTGAATTAGAGGACTATATCGTTCATCAAAAGAGCCGGTGGTAGGGTTATAAAACCTCTGCCTCTTAAAATTCCTAGCAATCATCTGCATATATTCTGGAACTTCTTTGGGCGGTATCATTCCAACAGGTATTATAAACTTGCGTCGTTCCGGTGCTCTTGTGATCCTATAAATCAAAGCGGCATCTTCCATCAACCGCAATTGCTTAAACGCCTTCCTACCGCCATCTAGTATTGACTTGCCGTAGGGGGCATAAAAGTTTTCAAAATTAGTTAATCGGAGATGCATAACTTGCCAAGGATGCAAGAATATGGGCTTTGGCCACATGCTATCCATGTGAAAGAATCCAATTAGATCACCATAACGGGTCTCGATCCTTGTGAAGTTATACACATTCATAAACTTAAGAGCCGCTACCGATGTGCGGTCAGCGTCAAGCGTTATCTCAAACGGCATATCACCGTACTTGCACAGATACCTAATTGTAGGCCGGCAAAGAGTATCCCAATTTAAGGTATTATAAAACAGGCTTTCGAGTTCCCGCTTTAGGCGGATCGAACGTGCTCTAATAATTAAAGTGTGTTTACGCTCAGGGTCTACCAAGCTATTATGTACTATCAGAAAATTAGGGCCTGTCCCGACAGCAAAGTTATGATGCTCAGGAACCTCTATATCGTATACTTTATCTGCCTTCCCAGCAACTTCTACGGCTTTCACTACCTTCTCACCATCTTCTTCGGTCGGTGCATCGATGGGTGTACCGGTTATATCTGCATTAATTATAGTAAAAGAACGTATCCGCTGCCCCGCCTTTAATTCAGATGCTCTAACATATTCATCTGTCTCAGTTAAGTAAAGATGCTCAGCAGTATTCGTTATGATGGTGCCATCTTCGAAGATAACTCTAATAGTATCAACATCAATGCCAGTGACTCTGGCGCCCTTAGCGACAGCTGGAACGAATTTCTGGTTGGCGATATCATACGCTATGACGATGAACTCATGCTCGCTACCGGCCTGAGCCAATTTTTCTATCGTGATCGTAGATCCATTAACTAATAATATTGGAGTACTACCCACTAAACAGGCTTCATCTGCATATAGATCGAGAGCTAAGCTTATTTCGCCGGTTTGATCCATCTGCTCATAGTCTTTATATCTCTCTAGGCGATTTATCTGAAGATTTGTTTGGTCTAAAATAGCGGCTTGCTGGTTAAAATCTAAAAAATCACCACCGGATGTCAATCTATCGAGGTTAGTCTGATCTTGAAAGATCCTTTCCGACTGATATATTCTATTCTGCCTTGTCAGGGCTCGTAATCTATCGAAAATTAACCAATTGCTAGCCATATGCCGCTCCAAGCCCTAAAATAAATATATTTACAATAGCCAAATAACCTTAAAGCCGAATTAATAACGGCTTAAATAATTTTAAATCGTTCTATATAATACAATTAAACCAATAATATTATTTTCTCTTTTGTCTATAAAATTTAGGAGGCGTAACCAAAGGTCTACCTCCTACGGAAGGTATAGCTCCAAGCTGATATGTAAATTGATCAAGAACACGCTGAGCTGCTATTTCTGGCAAATCGATTGGCTCCATGCTCATTGGTATTAACAAGCTCGATCCGCCTTTTTCAATAAACGACTGCTGGTCGACTACACGTTGTTCATCAGTCAATATGGTCGGGCCAACCATCGATCTAAAATCAGTATTGTGATTAGCTGGTGAGACGATTCCACCATCGTCGATAAAAGCGTCGCTAGTACCGATGAAGGCAAGAGCTGTTGCAATTACTAGATCGTCGAAGTTGCCTGCACCGTCTTCTGCCTCAGTTTTAGATGTATCCCGCCCTGACTTGTCTCTTTTTCGAACATACGTCTGAAATTGCTTCAGTAACCTCTGAGAATAAACCCTATATCCTGAGTCATCCTCTCTAATATAATCGATCAGAAATTTATTCATTGTTGGCTTACTAGAAGCAGTTGTCGCATAACCATATGGCGCCACTTTTAAGGCTCTAGGCCGGCGCTTTTTACCACCTGCTTGTGGCTTATCATTAATGTCTTTACGGCGCCATAATCTGGGATACATAAAATCATGACGCAATGCATCGATGATAATATCTCCACCATTATTTCGCTCTATAACCGCTAGGGCGTTGTTATAATATCGTCCAATCCTGTCGATATATTTTGCTAATTCCCTCGGTAATACTCTTGCCATAAATTCAGCAGCTTGCTCCCTGGTGTCGAGATCGAACACCTCTATGGTACTATAATCCCTGCCTTTACCAGTTGCTATATCGACACCCATTACATATCGATGAGCTGGTTTGCTTTCTTCCAGTATGATCTTGCCTCTTCGTCTCTCAGGAGACCGGTTTATTGGTTTATGCCATATCCAAAAACCCTGATCAGGGTCGATGAAAGAAAAATCAAGCTCGCTAACGACATTATTGGTCGGATGTGTGAAGGTCTGAAGACCATTGACTTTTTCTACAGGCGGTTTAATCGTTAGAGCAACTGCAGCAAGAGCGTTTTTATCAAGCACGGTGTTACCTGAGCCGATAAAGGCCGCCAATACTTCCTGTTCAAATTTCCAGCCTTCCCCCTGCTCTTGCAAAGCTTGCCATTGTTCTTCGAGCCAAGGTGACCAATATGGACCATATTTTGATATTTCGGCTTTCCCTGAACATTGACGTAGATTGTCCCTCGGAGCTATACGCTTCTTATCTAATGATAGCGGGTCAGTATATTCTATAGACCAGTCCATATCCCACCAATTTATAATAATCGGATTAAATGGACTAACTCCAGCTTCTGCATCTGTCCATGCGCTCCAGTACCAATTACCAACACCATTGCTAGTGCTAATGCAAATAACCGAACCCCCGTGCTGCAAGGTCGGCCAACCTGCTGCCCATAGGACATCCATATTAGGGATAAACGCGGCCTCATCGATAATATTTAAGGATGCCGCATGGGATCTTAACACTTCTGGATGCGAAGTAAGAGACTGAATCTTGGAGCCGTTAGGAAAGAATACTTCATGCTCATTTTGCTTCGTAGGAGTCCAGATCTCGCGCATCCAAGGAGGTAAGTTGTTAAACAAAAAATAAATATGCTCGCGCAAGAAGGACATTGCATCTTCATTACGTCTTGAGACTATCAAAATGGTCTTATGAGCATTAAACATGGCAAACCAGAGAGCGAAAGCTCCGGATATCTTTGAGACACCCGCTTGGCGACATTTTCTGAATATGTTAAGTCGGTTTTTTCTAAAGCATGTCAGAGCATGTAACTGGTATTTAAATGGATCGAAAGGAATAACACCAGCCGAGGGATGCTTAATCTTTCCGAAATTACGCAAAAACCAAGCTACGGATTTTTGGCAACGTTTAATAACTTCTAATTTAGCTTGTTCTGGCGTCATATGTCATCATTTTCGCCTAGTGGTTGGCTTAAAATTCTTTCTAGCATGTTCGAATCAATTCCAGCGCTAACAGTATTTTGCTGAATATTGATGCTAGACTTGGTAGCGGCCAAAGTTTTAGCGTTAGCTTCGATCATTTTAACGGCCGTAGTATTAATATTCGACTTTACTTCGATCGCCTTTACAAGCGATTCAATTATACCAGTAGACAATTTAGAGCCTGTTCCGATAGCACTTTCTACTTGATCGCGCAACATGTTTATAAGATCTTGAGTTTCAGCCCGATCTGCCTTGCATGCCTTTAAAACATCATCAGTAACATCATCTAACCTACGCAAGTATTTGGTTATATCGACAGCTTCTGGTTCAACGCTTGCGTTATTAGGATTTAATGTAGATATAACATGTGGGGCTACATTGGCTAAGTCTAGTGTAGAGGGAACTTGGTCGCTGGCCTTGTCTAAATCTCTAAATAAATCATTTAGTTCTGTCATCCGATTTTTCCTCGGCGTTTTTATCTATCAACGACACTGATAAATTAGAAGATGCTAACTTTTCATGCAATTCTGTCACAGTAATCTTCTGGTCATCTATCAATTTTAACAATTTATCGAGTTTACCTTCAGTATGGACAGTATTGGCTTTTTTGCGTTGTGTCCTTGTGCTCTTTTTATGTGCTTGCTTGGTAGCTCCATGACTCATTTGGTCAATGGGCTTTTTTTTGGGGTGCACTCTTCCAGCAAGATCAAATGGCTTTACCCTGCTATGTCCAGTCGGATTATCGATCCTGTTCTTTTTGCCGACTCTAGTTCGTCTGCGTACTCTTTCTATAACTGAGCCGCCCATAGATTCAGCTATAAAACTATTAAATTCTTCCAAGGTTAATGACTGATCAGCGATTTTTTCTACTATTAGATCGTATTTCATTTTACTCTTCCTCTTCGTCGAGTATTACTTTTTTGCGCTCAAGGGAGTTATTGGTGGACCCTCGGTTTATTGGCGAATCGGTAAATTCTGTGCTTCTTAATTTGAGTAATTTTAAAAAACCAGTAATTATAAATCTCGATAATTTAGTTTTTTCTATCAATTTTCCGACTAAACCATCATGTGGTTTATCATCAGTCCGTATCAATAGATCCAAAGCTTCGATAATAATTATATGTTCTTCATTATATTGGCATATGTTCTTGGCTTCTCCGAGAAATCTAGCCATAACGTCGTTTTGAGTTTTAGTCTTGGTGCCGACATGATTCAAATAGGCATCACTATTCTTCCTATCACGTCCCTCTTTTTTGATGTATGCCAATATGACTGTTCTCGCTACTTGCGACCACATATTGAATACTTTACTTGCGCCTTTATATAATATAGTGGTAGAGCCACCAAATAATCCTTGCTTCGGCTCAATGATCGGTGCTTCTGAAAAGGTCGAGCTGCATACTTTACACTTTTTGATGAGCTTAACTGTTTCTTCTAATCTAAGTATACCATATTCTAATTGGCTTGGCGAATACAAAATTGAATCGCTTGGTCTGTCCGGATTGTAGCATCTACGGCAATGCGGCCTAGCTTTATATTTATATAGTACTTTTTCGACTTGGCACCAAGCGGTGTTGACAAGATCTCCCATGGAGGAGTCTTCCTGGCCTGGATAGATCATATGGAGGCCTTGCTTCCTGATGATCTGCCTGATTAATTCTGAGGCGTTGGACATAATAGCATCGCGTAGACTAACATCAGTACATCCTGTCCAAATGTACTTGGTTAAATTCCATTCTACTATTTCATTTATAAAATATAAGCGTTTAGGTACTTCAGAGGCATCACTTACCAAATAATGCGCTGGGCACTTTAAATCTGGATCTGATGAGTTCGCTTCCATCTAGTACACCATTCGGAAAGATCACGGTAGACGGATAGCCTATGTGATCTATTATCTTCAACCTTGCTTTAGAGTGGTTATATAGGTATTTGTTATTTCGAAAATAAAAATCATATATAACACTCTTTCCGCGTTTATTTAGCCGCAAGGCTCGACCTATTTTTTGCTCGAAATCCGATTGTAATTTACCACCAGTAGCCACAATCAACCTCTCGCATCCGCCTTTTAAATCCAAACCCCGATTGATTATTTTTCCACCGATAAGAATCTGGAACTTCCTATCCTCAAAGTCCCTAATTACTTCCCTGCGTGTATTCTTATCAGTCTTACCGAAAATAAAATGTGCTGGATAACCAGCACTATTAAACAATTCGAGCAAACTACGGCCAAGAACCTCTCTATCTACTAAAATTAGTACTCCATCACCTTCTGGTAATTTATTAGTAGCTATACGATATATTAAGGAATGAAAATCGGCGTTTTCAACCATAAAATCATTTATAGCTATATCATAGGCCGTCGACTCCTTGATATCGCCCAGACCGCCGACACAAAACATCTTGTACTCACAAGGAATAATCCTTCCAAGGCTGGTTAATAAAGCCCTGTCGACTCTGTGAATAATCGACCCTAGATGCTCCTGCACCACCAAAGCTTCAACCGGCTTAGAAGGATCAGTAGGAGTACCACTAAAACCATATCTTCTACGGCCATGAAAGTGATTCCTAAAAAGATTTTTATATGATTCACTGCAAGCCTTGTCGCATTCATCGACTAGTAACATTTCAGCTTTATGAATATAATCTAATAATTCATTAGCATTCGCCTTGCGGGTCTCGAATGCTTTAAGCTGATTCTCGAACCTATTGTAACGCTTGGTATATTGGTGTTCATCCTCGCCTTTAAGATGCTTGGGCGGTACCGGTGCCGCTTTAGGCGGTGTAAGAGACTGTATCGAACCTACGACAATAGTCTGACCATTCGGCTTATGCCCAGCATAAAACATCCCTACTTCGTCCTTAATATCTCGTAACAATAAACGTGATCGCGCCTGTTCTACAACAATTGTCTGATCAGCCAGAATGACCGTAGGGCAGTCGAAGATCTTGCAAATCGCACACGCCACTTCTGTCTTACCGGCGCCAGTTGGTAAAGCAATGATCCCACATTCATTGGTAATCGCTTCTTTTATCGAAGTCAGCTGGTATTCTTCAAGGGTAATATCTGGTAACATGTCAGGCGTGACGATATCAACAGTCGGTACAGGGTATCTCCAAGCATCTCTTGCATCGGTTATAGAAAGCGGTAAATTATGCTTCTTACACACTTCGATCACTAGAGCCAACAATGGCCTAGCGATTTTCTTTCTTGAACGATTATATTTTCTATAGACACCATCCCATTGCCCTCGCTGGTTAGGATCTATGTAGGTCCCAGGCCTTGAGACGCTGAAAGCCTCCCATAGAACATTATCTTCATGCTGGGTGATGTTTTCAAAATAAACAAAATTATTGTCGCGTATGATTGCATTCATAGCTTAATAATACATCGATAATTATTTTCCGGTTATAGTTTTAATGTGTTCTTGGTGCTTTTCTTCTGGCAGGTACCATGGTATCTTAGGCGTCGTTTTTTGTATAGGCTGGTCACTATTTATCCAGCCGTCCCTTATAGAGTATCGGCCAGAAAAGCAAGCACACTCTATAGAACAAAAGCTTATCTCTTGGTTACTCTCAGATATGATCCTATCGCAGCACGCACAATGGGTATGGATATTGTCTATTCTACAACATTTATCGTTTAGTGTTGACATAATATCTATTTAAGCTATGTCTGTGTATCGTCGTAACATAATAAGCTATGTTTGATCTAGCTCAATTCGCAACTGTCACCGTCACAGAATTTACTACCAAGGGCCTCATTGATAAACTCGGAATAGTCGGCGTCTCTAATGCCCTTATTATATTCGTCGACTTCTTCTTTGGTACAAGGGATATAGGGGGCCTGTGGATAATTATGGCCAGTATGTGGGAGGAAGCTAATGCCCTTGGTTTGGTCTTCGTAAACCTCGAGCACCTTACTGATCTCCTTCGCCTCATTTTGCTTAAACTTGATAGTGCAGCTAACCTGATTGTCTGCCCAATAACGCTGATAATCGGTAGCATTGGCCATCTGCTGCCAAATACCTGCCTCGTCAACTGCTTTCACCCTCTCGTCGGTAACACCGAAGTACACCACAACGGTCCTATCTTTATCAGTGATAGATGGCTCGATTCTGTAGCCGGCATCAGATAAGATTTTAACTAGCACACTATCTTTAGCCACCCTAACAGTACGCCAGTAAGTGCCAGCCTCAGGATAATGAATGCCTGGGGTCGCGCCAGCAAGCAAGGATACCGATCCAGAAGGCTTGACACTTGTGACTTTGATAGACTTTTGAATACACAACCAATCAGCATATATCGAATCCCATCGCTTAATCTCTTGGAATCCGGCATCACAGAATTCAGTAAGCATCTTACGCCTGCCGAATTTAGCGAACGCTTGAACTATGCCTGACTGCGATAAACCAATACGCCTATTCCTAAGCATAACATGATTGGTGCGGGCATTGTGGGTAGGAAGTAAAGTGACAGTCTTAGCATAAAGATATGCGAATTTTAAAGTCCTCATGTAATCATCGACATTATCGTGATTGGCAGGAAAAGTCTCGCAGAGGCAACATAGTTCGTACGATTCTAACGACTGCTCACAGCATGGGTTAGTACCCATCACCCTACCGTCAATACCCGGCTGTCTGCCATCTATCATTCTACCATAATCCCTAATATTATCTAGCCAAATTAGGCCTGGCTCTCCATTGGCAGCTATCTGTTCGCCTATCTTATCATAATTCATACCCACATGGGCGAAGACAGAATTATTCGAAGCCCATCTGTGATGGTTTAATGCATTCCATGTCTCTATAGCAGGTACAAGTCTTTCTTCTGGAATGCCAGACCCATTAAAGTCTTCAAGAGTGGCTTCGCTACGCATCGAAGAATATATCTTCTGTGTGCATTCATAGAACTTGCCAACTTCATCTTTATCCAAGGTAGCGATCGGGTTTTTCATGCTGCTGTAGGCAAAATCATCGGCATTGCCAAAGGCAATTTCAGCAGTGTTGTGAACCAGTCGGCCTTCTGCCACGAATTCGCTACGGTCTGGAACCGAAAGATCAAAAGTCTCTACCATAATGCCTTCGTCAACGACTGATTCTACTTCAATAGGCACCAAGCAAGCAGTCTCTGCGTCGCACAGTAAAGCGCGATTGTAGGTCATTTGATCCTGCTGAGGAGACCAAGATCTGCCATAATTGACATTGTCGCGATTTATCCATGCTGCTGGATATCCATAATCATGGCCGCTAGAATGGGCAGTTTCTCGCAGCGTCTTGACGGCATGCGGTTGTATTAAATCCCTAAACCGTGCAATGGCAAAATCACCTACAAGCGAAATATCCCACTTAGCTTGGCCCTTATTATCAGCTTCTTTGCGAAGTCTTAGCTTGGTCGGAATTCCAAGACTCGAATAAACGGCCTGAACCTGTCTTAAAAAATCTCGGTAAATGCTCGAAATCATAGTGGCTGGACGATTCTTAGTGGAACCATCAGAATCTAATAAACCAGCCAAATAAGCTGCCCTAATCTCTGGTAGACCAAGTCTGATGTATTCTGGCACATTCAAAGGGGTCTTTGCTTGTTTGAGATTAGTATGAAGATATTGGGCAAACCGTCTAGATGTTACTCTAATTTTACGACTATTGTCTTGAGAAGGCTGTTCTTTAGGTGTAAACCCAAAGGCAGCAAAACCTGCAATCGCCTTTTCAGTAATTAAATCATGGTATTCGTCGCGGTTGATCGGAATAGAGACTGATGCGCCATGATTCTTGCGGGCTTTATATTGTCTACCAAGATAAACGTAACCATCACCCTGAATCGCTCCTAGAAACCAAGCTACTTCTGCGGTAAGACCAGGCACTACTAAATTATTACCACGTGTCGACAAATCACTGTATCCAGGCATGACAGTTGACGTGCCGGGTATAATAGCATCTACAAATACCATCCGATCGCCGGCTTTAAGCTGATGTGCTCGTTTCCACTCATAAACACCGACACCTGTCATAACAGCTATTCTGTGTCGATCGGTGCAGCGGAACGGCCCAGTTTGGCTATTAATAGTAATAACCCTTTGGATGCCTTGAGCTACATTCTCAGCAACGGGATAATAACCGTCAGCGGTGAGAACTAGATCACCGACCTGCACTTGCTCGATAGGTACTAAACCGCGTTTAAGATGGACCAACGTACCCTTAGGTAAACATCGTCTTACATTGCCTGCCACTACGCATCTTCCGATATAATTCATGATATCAGTAATATCAACGCTAGACAAAGTGCTGCCAATTCGCCTAGTTAAGTGATTTCTAATAAGTTCATGCAGTTCTTGTAATATCCCAGGGCCTGCGGCCTTACCGCCAAAGCCTTTTATCGGAGCGTTCACTGGTCTAATAAGGGAATAATCGAATTGTAACGACCCTTCATTATTAGTAGTAGTATAGCTATGAATCAATGACCTTACACTATCAACCCACCCCTCTCTCGAATCTGATATCAAGTATGGCTTAATAATATCACTTGGCCTATTAATCTTAACCTTGCCGGCTCCCTTAGTGTCAAACCCGATACCAACACCAAGAAGACTCATGTCCATTAAAAAGCAAAATGGTTCAGCAGGATCAGCTTCAACCTTGTCATCCGTAGAAACAAACCCACAATTGTTTAATGATGCTGATCCTTTTTCCCACATAAAATCAGTACCCATCATCCAGAGGCCTCGCCCTGGCGGTAAAAATTTAAAATCCCACATTCTCTGAAACATCTCTTGTGCTGATTTCTGTGCTTTATCTAGATCGAATGGGATATGAAACTTTTTACAATGTAATCTCTGGATTTCATAACATCCCTCTATGACTCTTATAGCCATATCTAAAAACGTCTCCTTCGAGCCATCATTCTTGACTCTTGAATACGTCCTATAGAAGACAAATTCTCCCAAGCCATTAAATCCAAATTTTGGTTTAGTACCAGCATAACCCTTTAAAAAATCAGCACTTAATTTAAAATGGCCAACAGTATCATTCGCTGTGCCGTCATTAAGATAAGTTCTAAAGCCAGTTGTCAATTTGGTCATGTAAGTGAACCCCATTCCTTTATGGTTTGAAAATTAGTAAAATCAGCTTTGTTCGCAGAAAGATCTAAATTAACTTTATAGAGCTTTCCAAGAGTCGGTAAAAACATTGCATCTTGTAAATCTTTAGAAATCGCATCCATGGCAATTCTTCTACAAATATTGTTAATTGCTAAAAACTCGATATTTATTTTACCGGCCTGAAAAAGATTAGTTAACAACATATTAGATCGTGGTCCATCACGCTTACTTAATACTAACGAAGCGCATTTACCTTCACATAATTTCTCTAGAAATTGATAAGACGATTGAGATGTCTTATCTATCTGAGATAAGGTATTGTTACTACTGATCAGCTGTTCATAAGAAATCTGTAGAAGATTCTTTTGGTGTAAAGCAGATAACCCTTTATTAATCGTTTTATGCTTAAATGAATTCAGAATCGCAATTACTAAAAATCTTTTTACTTCATTAAAATCAAGTTCCCACTGCTTAAACTTATCGCAAATCGCGGTTAGGTAACGATATTGATAGGTCTTAGTAATATCCCGAGCTTTGGGAAACTTAAGATTAATACCAAAGCTTTTGTAAATATCTTGGCAAATGCTGAATACTTGCATTGGGTCATGAGTGTTAAGATCTGTGTTCATACTGCGTTAATACATAGCTTATAATTAAGGAAAATCATATGACGTTATCGAGCGAATCCGAACTCGACATGCCTTCCGAGGCACCACAAGGAATCTTTGACGAGAAATCGAATCATGTAATTGAATCATTTGGTGCATCATTAGAACAGACTGGAATTAATAAAGCATTCTGTGTTCTCTTTGATGAAAACGATAAATTCAAGCCAAAAGTGTTTTTTCGAGGCGAATTGTTTGAGATAACTAAACACACATCTAGGATATTAAACCAGATGCGTTATAAGATCATAGAAGATTTAAACGGAAATTTTTAACTGATATTAGGAGTCGACACGAGCTTTTCATAATAGTAGCCAGTTATTCTTTTACCTTCGGCTATTACTTGATTAATCCCTATACCTTCTATACCGCCAGTAGAGTCATGACCAATCACTTGATTATTAGGTAGTATATTATTAACAGGGTTAAATAAATCAATATATGCTACACCATCAATGTTTTCAAGCACTTTGACTAAATTACTGATAAACAAAGATTGACCCATATCCCATTTATCTATATTAAAAAAATCGGTGATAAATGCTTCTACTTTCTCTTTGACCACTGAAGCATCTGCGCCACGACTGACTACTACATTTAGCTCAATATCGACTGTTTTTATGGCACCATCAGCGATTACTACTTCGTCTGTTAAAACATTAAATTGTTCCATATATGATTTAAGAGCCAATTTTAACCCTAAGCTTGCCGTAACAGGCTTAGAACTCGCACCTTCAGCTAAAACATATAATCTAACTTGATTAGCATTAATGTTAGAATATAAAGCTGAAACGGCTTTTTTGATAGCACCATAAGTGGGGTGTTTAAAGGATAAAGCAGCTTGGGCATAATCTTCAGCTGTTACTATATTATTTCTAACAGCGTATTCTCTCGGCGCTCTTTTTTTGGCTTGATCTAAAGTCTCTCTATCGGTGCCCCCCGATGATGGCACGATGTTTCTGAATCTTACTACTGCTGTCGCAGCATATGCGTCACTAGAAATCGGCCGAAGCTGATCTATAATATTAGCACCTATTCTTCCTCTAATGCCACCACCTTTTCTATAGATAAATGTTAACGCACTCCCAGCGCTTGGCTGAAAACCATTAATATTATCGCCGAATCTTAAGACTACAGAGCTAGAATAGAATCTAACTTCGACCACCTTATCATTTGGACCATATGATTCGATAGGTTCGGTCGTGGTTTGGTAGTACTCCTCTATCGTTCCACTTTTAAGTATGACTTTTAAAGGCGACTCTAAAACATTAGAATCTATAATCGTATAGGTCTGGGATGCACCGCCAGTAGTAGTAATAGAATCATTAACAACCGTGGTGCCTTCGATACCAAATGCTATAATACCTTTCTTGCCAGAAGGAATGATGATATCGCCTAATAGGTCGTCAGGTGATCTATAGACCTCATATGATACCTGACCATTATCTGGTCCGGTTACATTAAAAATCTGTCCGGCAGGTACTCTTAGATCGAACCCCAATGATGCGCCTGTTAAAGTTAATTCAATATTGGTCGTAGAAGCCGTTTGCGGTAACATTCTTTGGTTAATTAACGCAAGATGGTTAATTAGAGCATCGATTGTTTTACATGTCGGCAAGGTTGCTTCATTGGATAACAAATCTGCTCGCAACGATAATTTAGAAATCGTTGAAGCTATTATTTCCGTCAACATGATGACGCCATTGCTCGCTACAAAGTCATTAAAATCATTCGGGTAATATGTTCTTATATATTCAAGTATCGCTCTGCGAGCGGTGTTGAAATCCAACGAACTAAAATCTATATTACGTAAGTTAGCTGGAGTTAGCAGCACACCTATTTGTTGCGGTGAATTCGGTAAATCTATCGTTGTCTCGATCTTACTATCCATTTTGACCACCGTTGTTTATAAATGTGTCTAAATTTTGAATTAAAGCGGGCTCAGTTAGCATAACATATACTATTCTGATAGCTAAACCATGTTGTTCATAATCAGGTCTAAAATAAATGCTTTTTACGCTTATCCTAGGCTCATATTGCGCTATAGCTTGAGACACGTCGCGCTTAAGCATTTCAATAGTAGAGTCATCAAGCTGATCAAAAATAGTGGCTCTCAAGTCAGTGCCAAAATCAGGCATCATCACCCGCTCGCCAGGGAGCGTCAACAATAATTGCAATAAATCATTTTTAACTAATTTATCATCTTCCTGTCTTGATAATATCCCAGAAGGCCCACCTATAAACGGAGGATTATATCCATAATAATTAATCTTGGGGTTAATAGCCATTATTTAACCACCATAGCAAGGTTTCTTAATTCTTCAAGTATAGTGCCCATGTTTTTTCTATTCTCATCTCTAGCTAGAATCGTTTTTTCTTGGTCTTGTCGATTAGTGTCAAGGCTACTTATTAAACTATCCTTGGTTTTAATTAGTTCATCTCTGGCAAAACCAGTCGATAAATTATTGATCATAGTTTCGACAGCAGACAGCGTTTTTTCTGTCTCATTGATGGTCTTTTGATATCGGTTTATCTCAACATCTTGGGTGATCAATAAAGCTTTAAAGTCGTTAAATTGATTATTTAACGTTAAATATATCTGCTTACTGTTAGCATTGATCGAATCAATCTCGGCTTTGTTTAGACCCATCTCCATATAGTCAAAAAGATTTAGATTATGAACGCTAGAATAAATTGAATCGATCTCTGAAACATCGCTAGCAAATGGTATAGGCACACCTACTTCAATATATTCACCTATTTCGTATTGCAAGCGATTGTCGTTAATCGTTTCTGAATTTGCAGTGCTTACAAAATAAACTGGTTGTGTGAGATAGTCTCTGGTGTTTAGCCCAGCTCTCTTTTTATAGAATAAACCAGTTGGAATTTGAGGAAACAATAAACTAGCACGCGGCGGTTTACCACCACTAACTGTAAATGTAATGTTTCCGGGCTGCGCTAAATCAATTGGTAGTACGTTAGAGTAAAACCCTGTTGGAAATCTTATAATCATTTTGTGTAAGTGTGCTCCACTTCCTTTTTGGGGCACTCTTCAAACGGCCCATTGTAAGTTTTACCGCGATCAGTCGGTGCGAATTTAGCAGGCATGGCAGCTCTAGCCTTAGGCTGTAGATCAGCCTTAACTTTAATTGCTTTATTGACATATATAAAACTATCTGTGCCAGTGGCGCACAGATTTATACTACCAGCCGATGTAAGGTTAATATCACCATCAGAGATAATATTAACACTACCCTTAGCATAGACCTGAGTTATACCAGATGCTTGACCATTAAAAACTGCAACCACATTGTTTTTTTGATCGACGTACTGATACATTGGGGCGCCGAGGCTGGCTCTCAAAGCTGCTAGTTTGTTTTTATCTGATAACCATAGACCACGGTCAGTAGAATCGACAAGTTCTACCCAAGATCCATCGCCACCAGAATTACCGTCTCTGGCTTCAAAACCAGCATTAAGTTTACCTGCAGACGCTGACCCTGAAGAATACATCGGGCCTTCGCCATTCCCAGCTCTAGTCTTAAGTCTAATATACTCATTCTCTAAATCTATTTTCAGATGGTGTGTGCGAAGCTCGGAATCACCCAAAACTATGGGCTTCCGATTAAATTCGTTTTCTTCCACACCACGATACTTCTCTTGAAAGTTTAAGCCTAGTGTCGAAGCCATCATGATATATTGATAGCGATCATTAATTTCCATAACTTGGCCGGCTGGGGATCCCCACATAGTTCTATTCAATAAATCATTTTCATTAAATTCAAAATTGAAGCCGCGCTGGTTATCCTTCTCTGTCGTTTTGCCTTTAGCACCTGGTGTTCTTCTCCCCTTCACTAAAAACCCATTTCCTCTAGGCGATTCGACCTTATCAGCTTCAGTGTCGCTAGTACCACGATCATCGAGAACTATTTTAAAACCGTGCCTTGTAACAAGTCTCATCCATCTTGCGTCTCGATCCCACCACCACAGATCCTCACGCTCTGTGCGATGCCCAGCTTCTTCTAATAACGGTCTCTTTACGAATTTATCATTTTCTGGATCATTTCCACGATCATAAGCTTGAAATAACATGCCACCTTTCGTTCTGATTTTAATCCATCTAAAATCCCATGATTTACTGACTGACAAAAAGCGTCTATCTGATTCATTCTTCGAAAATTCACCGAGTCTTGATTTTGAAGACCTAGCGAATTTATGTTGTGCATCGAATTCACCAGGCTGAGCCCAACCAACATCGCGCATTTCTATCTTGTGACCATATCTGGTTAACATTTCTATGCGCCTAGTGTCGCCAAAATCTGCGTTCCAGTCTACATTTTTGTCGCCCTTACCCCACGATACTGGTCTGTCTTCATTTATTAGCTTCTGGTTATATAACCAGCGCTCTACTTCATACTTTCGATCGAGCTTAAAATCACCACTGAATTCTCCTGTGGCCCCTCTTGACACGTACGGCATTATCTTCTGATCATTATTCCACCAATAGCCCACATCACTCATTATTAACATATTGCCATATTTAGTAATATTAGCAACGAACTTTTTGTCCGGCTCATTAACTAGTGGCATAGCATTTTGAGCATCAAATTTTCTTTGCTGAATCGGATCAAGACCTAAGGGAGCTGGATCTATAAAATGTTCAATAGGATAATAACCGACAGAGCTGTCAATGTTTAAACTACCATATCTTGATTGAACACCTTGGGACATCGGGCGACCGTCTTTAGGCAGATATTTTATATCATAATCAATTAAGTCTGGGAGCTTATTGTCAGTATTTGGTTTTTTGTTAACGATATTCTCTACCAAATTAGCTGGCGGTGTCCGCTGGGCCACAAAAGGTATCGGGTAATAATTTAATCGGGTCGGAGCTGCATAACCACGCCAGATAGGGGCATATGGGTTACTCTTTTCGAATTCTATCCAGACGAAATCGCCGATACAAGGGACTTCGAAATGCCCGCTAGACTTTCCACCTATAAAGTTGGCAGGTATAGCCCACGGTGCCTCTACTGGCAATAAAGTATAATCATGGATGTCTGGGCATTTGAACTTAATTCTTCCCATTGCCAAGGGGTCATCTGTATCGACTACTAAAGCACGATGAGGTCCGACAAAACGATGCTCTTGATCGATTTGATCTTCTTTCACGAACTCCTGAGAAATTCTTTCGAAATAGGTCGTCACAGGAGTTCCTTAAATACAGTTGATAAATTAGGGCATTCTATTACATCTAAAGGGCTTGGCCATCCAAACACATTTCTAGCATTATTAAAAGCCACTAAGACCCACCCAAGATTAACATCATTATATACATCTAAGGCGACTAGATCTATCCTCCCTGCATAATTGGCAGGGACTTGGTACTTAGTTATTTGATCGGCCGGAGGCCTAGTCTTAAACACGGCCATCTCTACCCATCTTCCATATGTTTCTTTTCCATCGAAAGAAATTAATGGTGTGTGAATATATCTCGAAGTTTGGCTTAAAGGAAATGCCATCTTAACCCCTTTCTAAAACCAACCTTTAGTAGGATATTTTACCAATAATGGAATATTCGCAGCAACATCTGTAGCATCTCCAGTCAAATTATTTGTCCACTCGATAAGTGTCAAGCTAATGTCTGACCGTAGCGGGAATACTTTACTGGCATTGCCTTCATAGATCATCGGCCCAGAATGCTTAACATCAATAGCGGCACAATAAAAGGTGTAACAATCACCATTTGGGTTGCCGACGTAAGCTGCGTCCGTGTCACCAAATAACCCATATTTAAAATAAATTATGAAGTCTTCACTCTTGAGATCGGTGGTCGAAGCGCCAGCTGCGCCGATACCAACACCAGAGTTAATATAACCTCTTATCTTCTTGACTTCACTCGCTACTTTATCAACATTCCACAAACCTTTACCCAACGCGTCAGTCACTATATATGTCCAAGTTAACGATATCTTTCTTGCATCTATGCTCTTAACATAAGCGATCGGCGGTAATGTCGCAACAGCCTTAGATTCCCAGTTCATAGACTTATTGTCAGAAGTAACCTGCGGTGGAAATTGAAAATTTACGGCCGTCCCGCTGCATTTGCCGACGCGCTGCATATTGGCAGCCCTCTGCGCTTTCGCATCACCCACAAGTGTTCTCTTGCCGTAAAATACCAAAGAGCACGATTCAGCTATTATTTGATCTGATTCCGTTAATTGAAATGCCATTATATTTCAAATCCTCTAGGTGAACCGAAGAGACTAAGACCGAAATTGGTAGCGTTTCTTTGGTCAGCTGGTTTTAATGCTTCGAGTATTTTATCTAAAGTATCTTTTGATTCGCCCAAAAGTTCATTAGTCTTTATAACTGGGTCTTCCTCGTTGTTTACAGCAGGATTAGTTAAAGTCGTTGGTTTTCCAGAAGTCAATTCGGAAGCTATCTTGGTCTCATCGCTAATAGCCTTAGAATATTCCATGCCGATCTTTTCTAAAGCAAGAGATAGGCTTTTAACCTTTTCTAATGCTTCATCAGTCGGCGAAAACTTCTGAAACGATTCGATAATGGCGGCAAGTGGTAAAGCCGAAAGACCAGTCACTGCATCTTTTATTAGCATCATCGAAGCTGCCAAACTACTAAACGATGCTGAAAGTCTATCTAACGGATCTGCAAAATCATTTAAAGTATTAGCGTATTCTGCTATCTTGTTAACAGCAACACCTAAAAACATAGAAGCGAAATAAATGCTCATAGCGCCTGAAAATAATATCGCGCCGGCAGCCAGCATCCCATATGCTATCCAAGTTATGATTGGCACCGTAACCCATAGCTGCAAAATCGCAGCCAGCAATAAAGGACCAGTTATAAGCAATAGAACAGCGGAATTTAACAACATGCTAGATGCAGCCAAAAGGGCTGTAGCCCCAATCAAAGCAGCTGTCCCAGCAAACATTAGAGCGGTCGAGAATATGACCAATACAAATGATGCGGCAAGAAGAACGCCTGTGGATGCAGCGATCAGAGCAGAAGCGAAGATTAAGATAGGCGCTGTGCCAAGAAGAAGATAAGCACCACGTAGTAAAGCATTAGCACCATACCATAAATTCATACCAGATGAAAGAATCTCGCCAGAAGCTTGAAGCAAAATGGGAGAGATACTGGCTAAAGCAGTAGTAGCAGCCGATAATGCATCTATTCCAGCAGTGACCACCATCACAGCATAGTTTAGAATCATAGCACCAATAAGCAAACCGAAAGCGCCAGTTACAAGCGGCTGCGAAGCCGTAGCTAAAATCTCGGCAACTTCTTTTAAACCTATAACAGCAGCTTTTGCTGTATCCAAGAAGGTTAAATCTAAACTCAAAAAAGTATCACTAAGCGATTGTATTGCCTGCGAGAACGCATCTAATGGATCAGCTATTTCGCCAAGCTCAACTACCTTAGCTGTATCGATACTTGCCAGTGCATTAACGCCAGCAGCTATAGTGGTAGCTGTCGCTGCAAAAACAGCCAAAGCTGCCGGATCTATTCCAGCCATAGATGCCACCAAACCTGCTACCCCAGCGCCAAATTCTTGAAGCGGAATGGAAATCGTTGATAACAAGTCGATCGAAGCTGGATCGATCGCACCCATAGCTTTAAGTAAAGCTGATATTCCAGTAGCAACGCTTGTAAAATTAGTCGCAAAATCAGCCCCCGCACCACTAAGAGCCTGCGAAATAGCTGCAACACCCATAGAGAACATGACTAGAGGGCCGGCCAAGAGACTTAAAATACTAATCGCTTTAGGGTCGATTGTAGACAATGAACTTATGCCTGCTGCTAGCGCTTTGAAGTTATCACCCATGTTGGCGCCGCCTAGAGCAAAAGCAGCGCCGATTATCATTACTCCCAACGCCAGCGGCAGCAAAGCAACGCCTATTGCTGCTAATCTTAAAGCACCTGTAAACCCGATCTCCCAAGCAAAAGCAGCTAGTCCAACGCCAAATTCCTGCATCTGAGCGGCGAGGCCTGGTTGCATCGCCGAAGCTATCATTGAAAGCCCGTAGGCCAATAAAATCGTGGCCGCAGCTAATACTACGCAAGCCACGGCAAACACGAAAAACGCTGCTGATAGAGCGACGATCGCCACCCCAAACGGGATGGCGGCTGGTATAAATACTACCATCGCCGTAGCCAAAAGATACAAGGAAACTGCTAAAAGAGCAACACTAAGAGCTAAAGTCGGTGTCAACACAGAAGCCACCAGCAAAAACGCTTGTGCCATAATGTAAATCCCAACAGCTGCCAATAAAGCAGCGACACCAAAAGCAAGAACTACCGCAGCGAAAGCAAGCAGCACAGGGGCGCCCACAGTTAATGCCGGAATCACAAAATAAAGGACAGCCCCCAAAACACCTAACATTAAAGCAAAGAATAAACCACCAGCCACGATCTTGCCATAATCTACACTTGCAACAACGACTAAAGCTTGAGCCATTACCCACATAGCTCCAGCTGTTATGAGCAAAGCGACGGATAAGATAAGAATCGGAACGGCTGTTGTTCTAGCGACACTAGCCAATTTATCAATGCCGCTTGAAACATACCCCATAAAAGTATTGAAGGCTTGGCCGACGCTAGTGGCCAAAGATGACAAGATAGAACCCATCGAACCAACCATGCTCTGAATAGCAGTCGTCAATCTAGTGACAGCCGCAGACACAGCATTGGTAAAGAAGTTAGTTACAGTAAAGGCCTGCCATAGCCAGATGACTATAGAAACGATAGGGCCTATTAAAGCCAGTAAAGTAGCACCTAAAATTATAAGGCCTACTACTAATACGCTTATTATATAAGCGCCCCACTGCAATCCCGAGACAAGCAGATTCCAGCCAGGTATAACACTTCCGAAATAATCAGACCATTTAGCAATCCATCCTCCAAATTCTATAATTTTATCTATAGCATAATTAAGCCACTCTACTAACCAAGTTACGAACTCGAAAAATGGTTTTATAAACATTATAACCAATGCACCGCCTCGACTAGCTAGTATGCTTAATTGACTAGACAAGGTTCCCATAGAGGCACTGAATTTGTCGCCAACCGATTTGGAATCTTCCATCCTTTTATTTAATAATTTTACAGCTTCGATTGAATTCGGGTCAATACCTCCTTTCTTCATTTCGTCGGCCATTTTCTTATAGATAGCTATTTGTTCTTCTGAAAAACCTTGGCTCTTATACTGTGCCATAAGAATAGAATTAGCCTGCAAATCATTGCCAATACTGTTAAATGCACTCGCCACTTTCGTTGCCATCGATATATGCGCTTTGCCTATATCTTCAGGCGTCCTGATAGCGATTCCAGATAAAGCTTCTAGCGTTATAAGGTCTTCAAAAGTCGTACTATTCATCTTTTTTACAGCGTCAGTGCTAACGCCTAAAGATTTGGCCATAGCTAATTGTGCAGCTGTGGTTTTATTAACAGCGTTTGTAACATCTTTACTCAATTTATCGCCTAGCAGAAGAAATCTCTGCTGCATCAGATCGACGATGACTTGGACGTCTTGCCCTTCAAGGCCAAACTTAGCCATCGAATCTGCAAGTCCGAGCATTGTTTCCTTGGTCTCTTTTACATTATAACCCATGTTTTTTAATGTTCTTGAAGCACCAGCCAAAGACTTACCCGATAAACCCGTCATCTTTTCCAGCTGAACCATGGTGGTAGCCAACTCTACTAAATCCTTCTTTCCAGTCTTTACATTTATAAGCTCTTTGACCATCTTTGCAGACTCTTCTGCAGCTATACCGCTCGATAAAGATACTTGCGCTGATATATTTGCTAATTCATACATCGAACCCACTGAACGATAAGTCGATTCTCTAAAATTGTCTGCTATACCATCTATCTTTTTGGCTTCGCTTACTACTTTCCCCCAGATGTATGCTAACATCTGTGTCGATGTTTTGTTCTCTTCGATCTCTTTGTTAAGTTCTTTTACTTGTCTTCTTAACTGTTTTACAAGCTCGCCCTCAGATTCAACCGCAGCAGCTTCTGCAGCATGTGATTCATTCTTTGTATCTATAGCAGTAGTAATTTGATTTACGATCTTTAAGTGGTCTTCTAAGAGACCCAACTCAGCCTCAGTATACTGTCCGGTTGCGCTTGTAGAATTTCTTATATTTAAAGATTGTCTCTGTATAGCCGCCATTGCTATGGATATGAGCTTAAAAGAATCCGCAGAAGTCTTAGTAGCAAGTTCGATCTTTGTTACAGCTTCTTCATACAGTTTAAATTCTTTGTTATACTTATCGAATTTAATATAATATTCATCGAACCCTGTATACATCTTATCTGATTTTTCTTTTATAGAATCAATATTTTTTATAAAAGTATCGAAAGCTATATTTATGTCAGCTAAAACTTTACTTCCGACGATAGACGTATTCAACGCATCAGACAATAGAGCTACATTTTTACCTAGGTTTTGGGATTTTGATTCGATATTACCGAAATCCTCTGACAATTTTGTAGAAGATAAAAGCGCACTTCCTAATGACGACTTCATCGTTTCAGTTAATGAATTGATCTCGCCAATGTTAGATGATATATCATTATATGCAGTATTGATGGTATCAAAAGTATCTGATAGCCCCTTATTACTATCGGCAGTGGTCGCCACAGCATCAGCGAAAGACTGAGCACTAGTGAATATGTCTTTAAAATCAGATTTTATAACGGCACTACTGCTACTGATCGCATCAAATACTGATTTGGTGCTATTTAAGGCCGCATTCAGCTTTTTGTCGATATCACCAGAAAGCTGGAGAACATCATTAGATAATGATCCTAAGGCCTTTTCTGCCAATACAGTATTCATCTGTAATTCTATGCTTAAACCTAGCACATTTGGATCTACAGCCATTAATAACGCCTCCGGTCGGATGTATTATATATTCGATGGGGAATATTATTCTTTAGCTGAGAATCTAACTGAAGCCGTGTCTGTGGTGAATCGACAGACATCAAAGATAGTTCTCCACTCTTTGGTGTCGATATTCCAACGGTGCTCAAAACCCATTAGTGTCCAATTACCAGTCCAATTGTGGAATTGATCTGGACCGTCTGATTGATCTAAGACAAGGTCTGCTGGTACTACGCCAGCAGAATTTGCTGGCCTCACGTATTCTATGTAAACGGTATCAGTGCCAAGGCCGATAGTATTATCTATCAATCCTGCTCCGGGAAAATCAAATCTGGCGTGTATTAAATTATATGCACCGTTCAAGTAAAGATTTGTAGCTCTATTTCTTATATAATCCCTATACATAAAACCAGTCGAACCATCGTTATAAAGTTCTGGTGGTGTTCTGCTGGCTGAAGTACCCTTCAGAAATCCAACCGCATCATTTTGCTTGATTGGCCCATGCGGGGTGGGATAGCCGGCAGTTATTTTGGATGAAGTATTAATGTCTTTGACAATACAATATAATTCCTTAGGATCACTCTTTATGTCTATGTATTCTCCAGTAGTAGTACTTATGCCACTACTTGCTAACTTATTAATCATCGCTATAAAATCTTCGTTACCAATAGCATATATCTCAAAGATATCAGCGTTCTTATAAATTCCTAAAGGCTTTGGCTTAAATTCGCCTTGAGGACAGATATTGATTAGAGGTGGTATGCCTTCAACAGGCGCGTATTCTTTAACCCCATATACCATCTGAGTCTTGGACTTTGTAAACATCGTGCCCATCTCCATCAACTGCCTGATGAATCGGGTCGGGCGCTGTCGCATCATATACCAATAATTTTCATCGTTATCAAGCGTCGGTGTTACTTTGTATGGTATTGAAGTATTTTCTGCAATTACTTTTTCTATTGCTTTTGATATCTTTCCCTTATAAGCTTTCCCACTTGCGCCAGCATAAGCTAGTTGATAATCAGCAGTGGTTATCGCTTCAAAATCAATGATAATGCCGCCAAAACCACCTCGCGCTCTAACATTAGCTTTAGTCAATAATAATTGAATCTTCCTAGTCGAAGTTTCGGGATAAACACCCTTTGCATATGCTATTTTAAAATGGACTTTAATCTCTTCTTTTAGCTTTTTTGGATACCAAACATTTTTATAAAAAGCGTCCCAACGCTCTAGATTGGTATCATACATAGAAAATCGTAATTGCAGACCACCATTATATGCGCCGGAAAAAAATATTTCTGTAACTCCAGGACCTATATTTTCATTTACATAAGGTGGTATAGTCAAATCGAGGACTATAATACCGGTCATCTTCGGTGTAAATGCCATTATCGAGCCTTTATCTTTAGTCTAATCAATGCGTTTTCATCGATTTTCACTAAATTATTGTCAATATATTTTATAATGTCTTCCCGCCCTAGACCGGCCTCTGTAATTAACTCGTTCCAGTCCTTAATATTTTTTCCATTACTATTCTTGGGCGGCACCACATAATATATATCATTCACATATGGTCTTATTTTATTATAATTCTGAATTATGCTTTGCAAGCCAGCCTTGTCATTATCAGGCGTCAAGACTACTTCCTTGGACCCTGTTAACCTTAGCTTTTTGCATTGATTATCAGTCAATGCTGCCCCGCCGCTAGCAATAGCGCCAAGGCCGATACTATTTTTATCAAAAATCGATTCAGTGATAAAGCATCGACCATTATGAGCCACATCATCAAAACCAAAAAGAAAATCACCCTTTGAAACATTATTAACGCCGACCAATTTTCCTTCTTTATAAATATTGCGGTCTGGGAAGCGAAATGTTTTATTTATAAAGGAACGTGATTGCCAATATACCATTTCGCCAAATTCGAAGTAAGGCCAAAGCACGTCGTTGCCGCAGTGGTGCAATGCTTGATGCTCGACATCTTCTTGGTTATACCCTCTTCTAATCAGCCACATCAAGATAGATGTCATTAATGTAGAGCCGTGCTCATTTATAATCGATGAACCGGTTGGTAATTGAATCTGGTCTTCTATTATTTCAGGACCAGAAGGTTCTACAACTGATAAGCCGGGCCTAATCCCAGCAATCAGCCGATATGCTTCTTCAAAACTGCAATGTCTTACAAGTCTTATAAAATTCAAAAAAGAAACGTTTCGTTTACCGCTTTTAGGATTAGCTTGGCCTGCCCAAGTTTCATCTCCACGCCAGTCATGACATATACCTTTTTTCGGATTTATGTTAAAATGAAATCCGATATCATCGTTCAGAGGATTGCATATTATATATTCTTCGCCTTCACGTCTTACCTTATAGACGTGATTTTTTTTAATATATTCTATAATCTTTTCAGCTGGAAGGTCCCATTTTTTCATATTCACCCCGATAAATAATACTAATTTATCACTAGGATGAATTTTCTGCTCACTCTAGAGGAGCCATCGGGAAGATTTAAAGTGATTTGGTACTGATATGTGCCTTTTAGAAAGTCAGCAGTGTTCACGTCATACTGGACGACATAAGGGTTAGAGCGATAGCTTCCCTGTCTTAAACCTATCCGGCAAGCCGCTTTGTCTACCAGAGTTTCACAAAATTGAGTCTGAATTGTTATTGTCGGACTCAAAAACGGCATTAAGGGATTTACAAGATTAAAGTTATAATCATATAACGGCAGAGGCATCAATCCGACTTCTAAAGTACGCAGTTCTGGCTGATAGAACTGTTGGTCTATGGGTTCAAATCCAAATCTTATCGTCTGTAACTTATCATTGCAGTACCATGCGTCAGGGAATACCCAGAATCTATGGCAGCAGCTCAGGTTCGATAATGGCATCGGATCTGTGCCAGCTGTGACAGATTCTCCTATTGGAGTATAATACCATACATCGAAATAAACATCTGGTGCGATAAAATCTGCCGGTACCAAAAATGGATAATGGTATTCTCCAACAACATCGGTAGAAACACATAATGGAGCTGGATATTCGGTCGAATCTCTTGGGCTAATATCTATTGTTGCTGCTAGATTAGAAGTTAATACCTCTGATTTATAGATTTCTATTTTAGAAATCTGATATGGCTCAGTAGGCTGACCGGAGTTATAGAACTGAACATTCAGGTCTAAGTATTGGCCAAGCCTTCCGGCTATTCTAGGAAACGCAGTTGATAGTGATGAGCAGCTCATATCATATATTTGATAGATTAACGCCTTGGCATACTTGGCATTGAAGGCATAGATGGCATACTAGGCCGAGAAGCGCCAGAAGAAGACTTCTTCTCTGCTTCAGCTTGCTTTTCGTTTTCTTCTTGTATTCTTTTAAGCCACCAATGTCTATCTTCAGAAGACATAGCAGCCTGCTCGAACAGCGTTAGCTTCCCATATCTCTTAAGAATAAACTGCTGCTCCATCAAGTTGCTATATTGTTTATCGTATTCCTCAGGCTTTAACTGGGCGAAAAAAGCTTTCAGATATCGGTAGTTCCGCTTTAAACTCGTGATCACAATGTGGACAAGTGATGATAACGGTAGTGTCTATACCGGGTGAATGCTCTCTTACCCATTCTCGTATGGTCGACGTGTCTGTAGAGTGAAGTTTTTGTACAAAAGAACGAATTGCGATCTGATCTGTGATGCCCATCACACTAGTGATCATTTTTTCAAGATTTTCGGTTATAGAATCGTCAAGATTATTATTGTCTATCTTCTGTTTATTTCGCTGAGAAGGTAGAGTACCTCCGGATCTAACTGAATTACCAGGTTTAGTATATGCCTGCTTTCTGAATTTTCTTTGCGAAAGAATTTCATTCGCATCGGATGCCCTTAAAAACCTAACGCCGACGAATACTTCTCGGTTGGTTACTTTAGACATGTATGGTAATATTACCTTAAATGGCTCTCTGCCAACAGAAGCATCAGCCCAAGCGATCGTGTTGGCTAAATCATTCAAGTCATATTTATGCGTTGATGAAGCATCGCAACTAGGGCAACCGATCATAAATTCATACATATTACCATGAGTGATACCTCTAAGGAAATAGAGAAGAAATACTCTATCACCAAGCAATAAATCAGCCGGATCGAAACCGTTCGGAAATTTACAGCATTCTCTAAAGAGGTAATCGATAGACTGGCCGCTCTGCGCTAAACGTTGCGTAGCCAACACTTTTTCGGCCGTCTGGCCCATGGCTTTAACCATCACGACGCCATCTGGCCAATTATAATAAATCCCTTTGCTGGGCAGTGTACATTCTTCCCAAGGTATTAACTTATCTTCTGGCAATGCGATTAATTGTCGTAAAAATTCTTCATTGCTGCCGCCACCTAGTAGGTTTTGAAGATCTGGATTATGGGCTTCCATCCTTACATCTTGATCGCCTTCTTCTCTTTCAGGTTTTGGTTTACTTTTGGCGCTGCCGCTAAGTGGAATATCCTCTTCTTGTGCCATGTCGGTTTCCCTAAAATAAGATAGAACTATTTGTACTATTATATGTACAGTCTAGAATTGTCTCGTTAATCTTCAGCATAAAGAGCAAAATCGTAAGATATGGTAGCTTCTACTACTTTTATATCACTGCTAGTATATGATAGATCACCGAATTTTATAGATTTTGGCCAACTTTGGTTTAAAGTGTAAGTCTGGCGTGAAGAAACAGACGGCGTATAAACCAATATTTTACTTTCCTTCTTGTAAGAAGATGCCAAAGCCATACCATATTTAAATGTAAAGACTGAATTCATCCAGATTTTCATTATCTTTAATAGGCCGAAGTTATCATACCAAGTCATCGAAATATCGTCCCAATTTACTTTCTTGGCGAATTTATATTCGACACTAGAGCCTAAAACCTTTTCTTCTTCTACGGTAAACGTAGGTAGCTTGCAATCTTTAAGTGCCAATAAAGATTTAGGGCCTGGCTTGTTTTCTAATGTCTGATCCAATATTTTCGACACATCCCAAAAGAAATTTGTATAATACTCATCAGTAACAGTGTTTAAATTAAAGTTAACAGGAGCTTTATTTTGCTTTGTGTCGCCGATAATAAATCCTGGCAATTTTACTACTCCTATGATAACATGCTTTAGCTAATCAAAACCTGTCATATTTGGACTTTTGGTCTCTTTAACATCTAAATAGCGTAAAGTAACGGATACGCTACCTATAGAATCAGCTTCATAATCAAGATTTGATGGTGTCACATTTAAAGGAAAGCAGTGGAATAGCTCATAAATATGTATGTATCGCCCTTTACCGTCTAATAGCGCTAGTTTAGCATCAAATGAATAGTCTTTAAATTTAGAATAAATGCTTTGCTCTGACTTAAAGACTAATTTTCTCATCCATTCATATATTCTAACAGCAGGACCGTCAGTCCAAGATATTGGTCCCAATATTTCGTTAAATTCTAGTTTAATAGGGTTGTGTTTAAATTTACCAGGCCTATACATAGTACGAGGCCCATTATGGATTGAAATTTCTTCAAAATCCATCGTGGGCCTATCACACTTTTTTAAATAAATTAAGAGATTTCCTGGTGCATCAGAAGACAAAGCACCATTGAAAGCCCGAGCATCAAGAGCAGGTAATAACTCAAACAGCCAGCGATAAGTTCTGGCTGTTTCTAATAAGTGATTAGGCGTGTTGGTAACTGCATAATCAATACTTTTATTACTTTTATCAGCATTACACTTCGATTTTTCAATCGGAATATAAAATCCTGGCATAAAATATTACGCCTTTTAGCTAGGCTGTGAGCAATTCGAGCCCAAAGGACCAGGAATTTGAGGATTAGCGCACTTGCGGATAGCTCTATCGTATCGCATGGTCGCATCGCAAGTCAAGATAGCATCGCCGGTATAGTCTAGTTCTTGCCAATTAAAATTGGTTGGCCAAGTACCATACATATCCCATTGCTCATTGGTATTACCCGCCCCATCAACCAATTTAAGGGTTGCTGTCTTTTTATAATTCTTAGGGTGGTTTACGCCAATAGTGTCCAAGCGACAAACTGACTCTAGCCAAACATACAAGCCCTGAGATATATTAGGATCTTGTTCTACATCATACCAAGTCAAAGTACATGCTTCCCATTCTTGCTTACCAGCGTAATAAGCCTTTTCCTGTTGGTGCTGCATGTCTAGTTCAGAGAATTTAAATGTTGGTCTCTTGGCTTTTTGTAATACCAACAGCTCCTTGGGAGTCCAAGCTGACCCGCCTCGGCCGATGGTTTCGAAGTACCATCGGTATGTCCTTCTAGTTTCCATGACGTTTGAAGGCGAATTTGCTCCAAACATCCCACCACCGATCTGTCCAATATTAAATCCTGGCATTATGAATCTCCTTTAGAATGTTTTTAGATAGTTACAAGGCCAGCAGCAGCCAAAGACTCTTCTGCTGCAAAAGAAGCACCAGTCTTCAATACAGCCATGTTTAGAACAATAAATTCGACGGACTTGGTAGGTTGTAAGAACACCGAAACCCACAGTTCATTCCTGTCAATCCTTTCAGGAGTATTGTTTGATGCATCAACGACCACTTTATAGCCAGTTAGACCCCTTCTTGAAGCAATCTCCGAAAGGAAAGGGTTTACTACACTAAAAACCTGCGCCCAAAGAGTGCGGTCATTAGGTTCGAAAATGAACTGTCGTAAAATGGAGGTCAAATTCTTCTTGATATAAATCATTAACATTCTAACATTAACTCTATCGAGAGCAGTTGGTGAACGTTGAAGTGTTCGCTGGCCCCAGACAACTATGCCATCCTGAGCGAAGCTAACAATTGGGTTAACACTATTACCAGATCCATATAACAAATCCCTTTCGGACTGGGTGGGGTTGTATTCAACAGCAAGGGCTGTTTGAATCCTACCACGTCGTAGACCGGCTGGTGCAAACCAAACTTCAGTATTCTGGGCAGTCCTTGAGAAAATACCTGCGACATGGCCAGAAGGAGGTACCCAGCGTTCTTCAGCGCTGAATTGGTCAAAGATTCTTAGCCAACTCCAATACAAAGCACCATACGAACTATTAATTGCATGATCAAGGTCATCATAGAGAAGACCATTATGCCAATCAATAGCCTGCTGTGGTCTTAGTCCAATTGGAGGATCTACTAAGAATAAAACATCGCCTCGATTTTCGCAAAGCTGCAGCGCAGATCCGATCACAGCACCAGAGCTAAACCCAGGAATAGCAAGTAACATAATATCAAAAGCTTCTGGGTTTTGGAAAGCATAAAGTCCAGAACTTGTGGCGGGATTTCCAATGACTGCAGCATCAAGGTATGTCGCTGAATCTGCTGGGTCGGTTGGAATACCATTAGCCATGCCTCTAAACTGTCTATTGCTAAAAGAGGCTGGTTGCCTGATCTCGCCGTCACCAACATAGGAAGGACGTTCGATCCAATTTATGGTCCCATTGCCATTATTACCACCTATCGATGAACCAGGGTTAATGATATTGGCGATATAACGAGCATCAGCAGGATCGAATGAAACATCAGATATGGAATCGACAGCATAACCAGACGAATCTTTAACAGTAATAATATATTTCTGGCTTGTTGAAGCATTGTTAGTATTAACAAGCTGTACACCGACCGTAAAGCCAGAATACGTGTCTCTAACTGCGTCATATTTTCCGACCCACGTTCCAGCAGAAGTACCGACAAACCAACCCACAATGCTCTGATAATACGCAGCATCTTGGGCACATTCGTCAGAAGTAGGATCTGTTACACATGATAGAGGTACTGTAGGATCATCGCTTTCCACAGGCATTAGAACACGTTCGTCTGAAAATCCGCGGTATGCTCCACCATAAGGGTAAAGCAAACCGACTTCTTCAGTAAAGCGTAAAGATTTAATATTAGTATAATTAGCTAGTAAAAACAAAGAATCTAATTCGTTGTTCGGCGTAGTAGCGATTACAATTACCATACCGGAAGAGTTCGGTACATTAATAGCAAAGGATTCATAATAATCCAATCCAGCCACCGTACCAAAGACATTTAATTGGCCAGCAATATTATCGGCTGTCTGGGCTAAACCAGCTACCAGATTTGCGGTAATAGTAAAGCTCGAAGAAGGAGATACTATCTTTAAAACCAATTGGTTATTGTCGGTGGTTATGTCATAAGGATCAGTCTTGGTTGAAATCACTCGCGCTCGTGGTATATCATATTGATACAACGAGACTCCAAGCGTTAAAGACCAAGCTTCGCCATTGACTATTTGAATCCTATCGCCGTTTGCTGTCGATCTTATCTGTGGCACCACTGCCCCCGATTCATCAACCGCTGCAACAAACACAAAGTCGTGGCCGCCAGTGGTACCTAGCACATTATTTAAAGCATCGACTAGATCAGCAGTATTATCATAAGTCCCAGCACCAATGACATCATCATATGAATGTGCTATGCCTTCGACAGCGATCCTAAATTTTCTATTATTAGGAGTTAGTTCGAATTGGAACATATCACCAGCACTAATTCGACCAGCGCTAACTGTGATGATACCTGAAAGTATAGCACCCTGCACCACAAAAGAGCTAGAAGTGCCGGTGTTCGAACCATCAACCAGAGTACCTTCGGCGACTAGATAGCTCGGATCTGAGCTGTCATAAGAAGTGTCAACAACACGATAGTCGGCACCGTTTATCTTATAATGTGAATTGGTCGCAGGGTTTATATCTGTGTTACTAGTAACTTCTAAAACATAAGTAGCTGACAAGACACCGGCATAAGTCCCAGAGACTGAAAGACTAGCTTCTGTTGTGGGAGAAGTAGACTCTGAGGTAGCATTTTGGAATATTGGTGTCGATATGCTGGCATTATGAAATACAACGGGATCAGCAACTGTTGGCCTACGTAAGTTAATTCTACCGTAGTCGATTCCAGTGAAGACTGGAATTCGACCCCAGCCGTACGTTCGGTTAGGAGTGTTATCGATGCTAATGTCTATCAATCTTGTTGGTAAAGCGGTAGAATATTCTACACCAACTCTCATTATATAACAAGAATCGCCATCTTCCATGTATGCAAGAACCGCATACATGAGATAACTTTCTACAAACGGTGTGCCGAAAGTATTGATTGCAGATTCAGCGCCAGAAATAAACGTGGGGGTATTTATTGGTCCTCGTTGAGCAGTACCGATGAAAGCGGGGCGAAGCGGCCCAGCGTTAGAAGCTACAAGCGAAAGGTCTATTTCACGAGGATATACACCAGGTGATAGATATACTGCCATATTTAACTCCTCTTTTTTTAATGCTGTTCCAACTTACATTAATTTTGCTTAGAATTTTTCGAACCAGAATCATAGATTATCTTAATAAATCCCTTTTTTTGAAGATTTTCCATCTGGTCTTCTCTTAAATGGTCGAGGGGCAATAAAGCATGCTGTCCAGGATTTAGACGAATTTGTTGTTCATAACGATAAAAGCTCGTGCCGGGGGGGCGCATTTGAAGTGGAATCATCTGTTTGCAACTGTTAAAAACTCTAACCATTCTTGTAGATTTAACGTCCTCAATAACAGCGTCCTGTACAGAAGGACGTCTAACTATTTTATTAGATTTTTGTTTTTTCTTTCTGTCTTCCATTATTTATTCTCTTAAGTAGGTGTATAATATGCTGTTACTTGGCCGACAACGGTTGGTACCACCACTTGAGGCAATGGCAACCAAGCTTCCGCTGTAAAACTGAAATCATATTTAACCTTGGCCATAGAATCATTGCCTATTTCTTTATCACTATTATCAGCGGCACTGTTTAACTTCATCTGCACATTTCCGACAAGCTTCCCGTCGAACATTCGCAGCTCTGCCAATGGATTAAAACGCGTCAAAACTTGATATAATATGTACTCTGCATCTCTCTTGTGTTCAGCCCAGACACCCATTTCATAGGTAACATTGTAGGGAACTGGACGATAAAGCTTTGCCACCATAGAACCAGAGGTGTTTAAATACCTATTACCCATTGATAAATAAGTAGGACTAAATTTATCTTTATTAAATTCGTGCGACGTCCGGCTAATAGCAGCGACAGGTAATTTGGTTCTACCGTCTTTTAAATCTCCTCGCCAGACTAAAATCGATTTGCTACCGCCAGCTATCCTAACCTTCATGAATCTGTAGGCATCTTTAGTAGGAACCCTTATACCGGTCCAATATTGCTTAACTGCTTCGTCAAGCGCCCTGAACCCAGGCGTAATAAAATCCTCAACGTATTGAGGATAAGTTTTATATTCATCGCCCGTTAATGTCAGTCTGCCGCCCTGACTGTCGCTAAGCTGGCTCACTGCTGCATCCCTTGGAAGCCCGAAGGGAACATTTTGCAGCGTTTGCGGATTTATAGTGGTATCATGATTAAAATCATAGAGCGCCATAGGTTTTTACCATTTCTGTGATTTTGGTGGCATCTAAATCTCTTATATAATGTTCAGTGTCGGTTTTTTGGGCTTTAAGCTCATCGACCGTCGGATATTCTTTTTTACCAACCAACACCTTTTCTACTATACCAGCATTATCTGTAGAATCCGAAATTTCTACTTGAATATCCATTTTGGATTTAAATTCGTCCTTTATACCTTCAGATACAGCTGGTATAATCTCTTTTATTTTAGCCATAGCCAATAATTTCATTTTCCTTATATCATCAGAGAGACTCACGGTAAGCTCCATTGGTCTTAATTATTTCTATATCGCCCACTATATCTTTTATAGGTCTTACAGTGATATCAGCAGTAATAGATTCTAACTTACACGAAAGATAAAGCCAATTATAGCGGAAATTGCCGGAAGGTGCAGCGTTGGTTACTCTAAAGAAACGAGGTGCTAAGTCTACTTGAGCGCTATTGTAAGGAATTCTAATCACATCACCAGCCCGCAACATCCTTTCGCGGCAGACCATATATATTTGTCTGTGGCTTAGAGATATTTCCATTTTATTTTCTACATCTACACCAGATTTTTTTAGTTCTAACTCTATCGGAGAAGGCTTAAAAAATGCTTTGATCTTAAATGGATTCCAATATGTAGGGTCGGCGTCTTCTTCCCACACTTCACTAACGTCATCATTATTTGTTCTTAAAAAAATGTTAACTTCTGCGCCGACTATATTTATGCTCTCATCGACTAATTTTCTTGCCATTTTTAAATCTGGCGCTTCATTGTCAAACAATGAAAGCGGTGAATTGGTTTGTTCTATATCACTCCTAAAATCCTTGGCCGCCGTCATAAAGTCAGGGATATCATCTACGCTTGAAAATCTTTTTTGAGTCATTGGTGCCTCCTGCAGTATATTTATCTTTATCATCATCTAGCAATAACCAGTGGTGGGCTGTTTTATCCTTAGCCACATCAATAGCCGCCTGCTCAGTATCCAATCTATGAATTATTATACCATCGCTGTTAAACTCAAAATAGTCTTTCCCATCCAGTGTCCAAACGGAGAAAGAAGCTTCGAAATTTTCAATCATCAAAAATACTCCATGAAGATTAAAGAAATAATCAATGAAATCCAATATAAATCCCCGACTACGTTCTTGGATCGGCAAAATCCTAGCGAGTACGATATTAGTAGTATTGGTGACCCATATGAATGGCATCGAAACGGAGGTAATAAAAAAACCAAGCCAAAACGCCCTAAAAAATCCTAATCGCAATCAATTTCTTCATCTCTTGTCTTAAAAACAGAATTCTTTTTAGTGCTATGTAACTTCGCCAAATCATTCTCTGCTCTTATTCTTGGTGTAGCGACATTCCAAACATAATAATTTAATATATCGGTTTCAGTAGCATTACGTGGGCCGACATTTAGCATATGCCTAACGGTACGATCGCCGGTGCCAGGCACTTTCTCTATGATCTCTTGTATATTTTTGGGTTTTAGATTACAATATTGATTTAATGTAAAATTGTTTGCTTCAAGTAGAGCATTGTAGGCCGGCTTTGCTATTTTATATGCGCCCCTCATTATCATTTTCTTCCGGTAGAGCCAAAACCACCATCATTGCGCGCTGTGTGATCAACGACACCAGCAATGATCTCTGGTTTAACTATACATTCGAGCATTGCTTGGGCGATACGGTCACCGTGGTTTATAGTTTGGGCGATATCGGAATTGTTTTTTATAGAAATAAAGATCTCACCACGATAATCAGAATCAACGATCCCTACTTGGTTAGCTAGATTGAGACCATTTAAACCGATAGAAGATCTGATATATAATTTTAACACTAAATCTGAAGCAAATGATGCTTTATATCCAGTCGGTATCAAAATGGTTTCGGTGGGATGAATATATAACCGAGACATTTCTGATTCTTCAGAAGTAATATCGTCTAGTGCTTCGATATACTTCCTTAAATTTGTAGCATATGCATTATATAAAAAATGCTTTTTTCTTCCATTTAGTAAGCATTCAGACATCCGGCGTGTTAAACATGCTGATATGTCAAAACACGCTGAGCCGCTTGTCTCGAATTTCGGCAGCGGCAAATCGTTACCATTTAGCCTTTCTAAAGTTATTTTATACATAAGGCTCCTCAGTAATCTCTACATATCCCTCATGTGGCCCTACATGTAAACCATGGAAAAAAGCGCCATATTTTGGCAGTAATAATTTATAAATCTTGTCAAAAACATACCGCATTTCCCATTCTGCATGGCGGGAAGTACGCATCAAAAGTATGTGTCTTAATTCTCGGACATTGACAGTAAAACCTATGTCATTAGCACACATATTAGGCAGGATTCGCCTGATAGAACTGGTTAATTTTTTCTTTTCGTCGAACCTTATAGTAGAATCGATATCTAATTCATAATCTAATTCATCGTAACCGGCGCAGATATTCTCTAAGATAGCGTCGATCTTTTTTGAATGCTCTATATCTGGGCTAAGAACAACACGTATAACATCCTCTCTGATGTAACGACCAGAATTTTGACTAAACGCAGTACCGACTCTGTGCCTAACAAGTTCATGGGTAAAAATCCTTGAACAGTCTCTAATAATAAAATTAAAGAATACATGTTCAAAGATACTACCATGCTTGACATCAAAACAGCCTTTAATATTATCCTTTATGGATCTTGTTCTAGTGATGTTTTTATTTGTCCCAACAACGAATGACTTGTAACATAACTTAGCATATACAGAACAAATAATCTCCATATCAGACACACCAGAAAATCTAGCTTCTTCGATCTCTCTAACAAATGGCTTGGCATCAGTATCTTCTAAATACTTTGTCAATTGATCTAAGTCCAATGTAGTTTGGCCTATAAGATAAGCGGTCGGAAACACGCGTTCGATTCGACTATTCATTTATTTTCTGTCTGCTCCAATAGATGTAATGTGGTTGATATACCAATCAATAGTTATCTTGAGACCTGAGTCAAAGTCAGTGGTCGCTTCGAAATTAAATTTTAGCGCCGCTTGGGTACTATCTAAGCTTCTTCGGGGCTGTCCGTTTGGCCTAGAAGTATCATATTTTATTAGACCTTCGTACTCCATTAATTGTGCTATCTTGATCGTTAAATCTTTTATACTTATTTCTTTTCCTGACCCAAGATTTATCGGCTCTGGATCATCGTAAACCGCTGTGGCTTGGACTATGCCTTTTGCAGCATCATCCACATATAAAAATTCTCTGGTCGGTGAGCCATCGCCCCATACTACGACATGGTCTGCTTTGTTTATTTTAGCCTCATAAACCTTTTTGATAATTGCTGGAATAACATGCGACGTGCTATCATCGAAATTATCAAGTGGACCATATAGATTAGCTGGTAACAAATGTATTCCATTAAAACCATACTCTTGGCGATAGGCTTGGCTTTGTACAAGCAAAGCCTTTTTTGCAATACCGTAAGCCGCATTTGTCTCTTCTGGATAGCCATTCCAAATATCTGATTCTTTAAATGGAGATGCTGTAAATTTAGGATAGGAGCAGACAGTGCCGACAGTAACGAATTTTCTAACATTATGTCTTCTAGCATACTCCTGCATCAGTATGCCCATCATAGCATTTTTATAAAAAAAAGACCCAGGCGTTTTTTGATTTGCACCAATCCCGCCGACAGCTGCGGCAAGATGAATAACGACAGTCGGAGACAATCTGCTAAATAATTCAGAAACATGAGATTCAATCGTAAGATCAAATAATACTGAGCGATTAATGTAGACATTATTAGGTTTAGCTTTTTGTCCTCTAACGAACTCAGAGCCAAAGCCATTTTCCATGAAGCATTGGGCAACTTTATTGCCCAAAAAGCCGGCGCCACCGGTGATTAGAATCGATTCTCGCTTTAAATTATTCGCCAAGCTTTCTTTTATATTCATCACGCTCTCTCCTTGTGGCTTCAAGATCAAACGACATATAATTCAAATCAGATACTAATGAATCCACTTTTTCTTTAGCAAGTATCGCTAAACCTTTATGGCAAACGGCAATATCGCGCATAATTTTGCTAAAAACACTTCTAAGTTCGAGTGCTGTCTTAGAAGGCAATAAAGCAATCATTTCCTCTAACATCTTTATGTCTTCAAGGATAGCAGTGTACTTCTTATTGATTTCTGATAATTCATCTTCAGAAATTGCGATCTCCTAGATAGAGCGCTCATAACCTGACTCTTTTAATCGATTTTCTTCAGCTTCGACACTGGCGATAATCGACCAAGGGCATTTTCCCTGAGGAGCGTCATTTTTATCAAAAGCTTCTAAAGGCAATGGTGGTGATTTTTTACCTAGAGAGCCATTATAGGTATTAAATTGTAATTTTCTTGGCTTATCCGAAAAATGCAGGATTATAATAGATCTAGAATCGATGTTTGGATGATTAAATTTGTTCAATTTGCTCCAAACACGAAAATCAGGATACTTTTTAACATCTTCTATGTTGAAAACATTTTTATTCTTCAATTCCATTATCTTTCTACTCCTTAAAGCTAGACCATTGGAACCTAGGTTATGATAAGGATAATTACCACACCCACGTTCACATGAAAAATTGTCGCGGCCAAGAGCCTTCTTGCTAATCGTTAGACATTTGGGGCAAATTGCTAACTCAACACCGCCTGACACGATACACACCGCACTATCGACTTTATCTACTGGAATCATTCTATTTTTATGGACTAAGATCTCTTTGCTTTCACCAACCGACCGCAAAGTCGCCCTTTGGGTCGAAGTTTCCTCGATTAGATCATATAGCTTTGAACTTATCGAACCATCAATGTTTAATATTCTGTATCTACCTTCCATATATCCTCCAGTAATTTTAATGCGTCTGATACTCCTGTAACAAACTCTAATGGCTCTGTCAATACCCTTCTGAAACCATACGCAATCCATCTTGCAACAATACATCAAAACGATCATCAGAAACCACATCATAATCGACTAGGCCATTCCGGCCCATCAGCTGTTCTAGCTTGGCTTCAACCTGCTCACCGATCAATGCCTTAATGGTCTGTGTTAATTGCTTCTTGCTTAGCACTTCCAGCACGAGCACAGTCCTAAAATTCCCATTTCTCTTCTTAACATTTTTAAAACTGGGGTTAAAACCGGGATATGGTGTTTTCTTATCCATTTTGCACTCCTTTTAAGCGTAAAGTATATACCTAGAGGAGATAGACCAATGAAAGAATATTACATAATATTCAGCTGTGGATTATTTGAAAAGTATCATAAAATTTTTTCATATGAGAAAGATTCGAAATATTATCTTCCGATTTATACAGACAGCGAAATGGCAAATGCTTTTCAGTCAGCGATTGAAGCTACTTACAAGGATGATTTAAGCATCCATGCAAATCTCTGCACAAATAAAAAACACCTTATAGAAATGCTTCAAACAATAGCTAGTCTGCACCAAGAACTAATTTACGTAACAATAAATCCAAACATCGTTTCAGGCGACACAAAAGGTAATATTAATCTGATAGACGATGAACACGTAATAACGGATTATATAGAAAAATTAGAAAATGAGGTTACTTGTAATCAAGATCCTGTATAAACCCGCCAGCATCTTCGTCAGCATCCTCATAATAAAGCGGTACCTCTTTGACCTTTTTGGCCTGCTTGGCCGGTTCGCTATCAGTAATAGTTAGATCTATCTCTTCTTCCATACAATATATACATAGAGCATCAAAATAATGAAAGAAATATTCGAAACCACTAAATTCGACGAAATAACATATATCGATGAGAATCATTCTTATTGGTTCGGCGACGAAAGACTTGTGTCAGTAACTCAATATCTATCTAAATACAAGCAACCTTTCGATACAGACAGATGGAGCAAGCATAGTGCAAAGAAAGAAGGCGTAAGCCAACAAACGATCATAGAGCGTTGGGATGCTAAAGGAAAAGTAAGCTTAGAAAAAGGAACTATAGTCCACAATGCCGCCGAAATGATAATAAAAGGCGAAGATATAGACATCGCAGGTTTACCACATGAAGTTAAAGTAGCCAAAAAACTCTGGGACGATTTAAAACAGAAGTACAATGCTACTACTCTAAAAACCGAATGGGTTATCGGAGACACTACCGCAAAAGTTGCTGGCAGAATAGACGCTCTTATACAATTAGAATATAATGGCAAATTAGTAACTTCTTTATTAGACTGGAAGACCGGCACCGTAAAATTAGATAATAAATATGAAAAGATGAAGAGCCCATTCAACGGACTTGAAGACTGTTCATTAAACCATTATAGTATACAGTTAAGTTTATATAGACTAATATTGGAGCGCAATTTAAACATCAAATTGAGCCATGGTATATTGATAAATCTGCCTGGTTCAGGGTCTGCTAAAATAATTAAATCGAGGGATTATAGACCGATATTAGAAAAATTATTATTTCCCTAAAAGGTTACTTCGAATCTAATAGTACTTGGGCGGCCAAAGCCAGAGCCGGTTGTGGCGCCAGAACCGACCGAATTTAATTCATATATTTCAGATCCTGAAATATCAGATAACACCTGGCTGGTGGTAAAAGTGGTACGATCTTTTTCAAGGTTAGGTGGTACTTGGACAAAACCATTTACGATCTGATAATCGCGGTAAATCTTAATGCTTTCAAAAGACATATCACTGTCCTCCATTTTATATATTGTAGTTTTTATCTGGCAATATATCTGGAAAATCCTGTCCGCCTTTATTCTTTTCAAAGGACAAAGCTCTACAATAATCAAGTTTAGGATAATTACTCTTGATGCGGTTTATTATCCTTATTTTAGGAACTTCGAGATCTACCTTTTTATTAATAATTACTATAATAGTGCGACTCTTGATTTCATCGGTATAATTAGCCTCAACGAGATCTACGCAGGTGTTTGAAACCAAATAATATGGTTTATAAATGCTTTTCTTGAAATTTCTGGCGGCCATCAAAGATCCGACGGTAGCCAACTTGCCGTTAATCTGAAAACTTGGACTAAATAAATCGCGTTCGATCTTAAAAAATGTCGATTTATTCGCAGCAATAGAGATAGTCTCTGGGGTGCAACATAACTCACCAGCAAACGGGTCGCCTTCCTCTGGAGGAAATGGTACACAGACTAATCCATCTACACCATGTATTTTGGGTGTCAGAGTCGGACAATATGGTAATGGATATGGATAAGGCCCGTCTGGTACGATATAATATGAAATTGGACTACCAAATAATGTTGTCTCAAAAATAGCTGTTACTAAAAGAGCACTAATCCTCTTTTTAATAGTAAGCACGTATTCATACGACCCCACAACACCCATATCATTCTGAACAACTACAACATCATTGGGCGCAAATAAAGTCATGCTTTCGAGGACGCTCTGTATATCTGCGGCTGAAGCGTTATAATATATCCTATCTGAAAAGTAAATGGTTTTATCGACAGATTCGAATTTTAATATATAAAACCCTGCAGTAGCATTACTATACGACCATCTAATCTTTTGCGGCTTACCTCCACCTATTTGAATTCTAACTACCGTGACTTCATCGCCAACTAGATCGACCGACTGTATGCCCAACTGCTTTATAGGCTGAGCTGTCATTTTACCCTTATATTCCAAAGTCCAATCATAAACATTGCCGTTTTGGACTAATGTTAATCCTATATCTTCAGCAGCATAAAAATCACAATTATCAATAATACTTTTCACTATGTCACTATTCGTAGCTGCTGCTTCGATAGGTGCTGTAGTACAAAAAGCACCGGCTGGGCTGTATAATGAAAGAGTATACCTGCCTGAGTTCGCTTTATAACTAAATTTTTGTACTTCGTTAACGCCGATTCCGCCGATCCAATCGACATAAACCACATAATCCTTATTGGAAGTCGATAGCCTTGATACATTTTTTCCAGCCATAGAACCAACGAAATCTATGTGCCAAGGTCCAGTATATGGTCCATCATAATTCGTAGTCTGGCCCGAAACAGTTACATTTCCAATACCTATGGACGGTAAGGCAAATAAGGCAGCTCTAACAGTATTAAGACTAGCATCATAAGGAATAGTAACTGTTTGCTCGCCATCAAAAAAAATCGTAAAAGCTCTATTAGAAGCAGAAACATTGCTTATAGTTTGTCTTTCATTCTTTGTACCGACCACAGAACGATTTGTAAAAGCAAAGTAAGTTCCAATAAGCCCTTTGCTAACCGATTTCATGATAGGAATAGCCATACCCTTCAATGACCCGACGAACTCGATTCTAAAACTTCTAGTTTCGACTGCTGTTACCAGAACATTGTTTGGTCCGATAAGCGTATTAGATTCTAATATAGTTTTTAAGGCTGCAGCAGTTGCATTATAAGGAACAGTCACAGTCTGCGTCACGCCGCTTTTCGCAAACGTAAGTTTATAAGTACCACCATCCGCCAGCGGGACAGTTATATACTGCACTTCATTAGTAATTGAAGTCTCTGATATGTCAGCTATAACAAAATTTGGTTTTACCTTCTTAGCAAAAAGACTAATAGCTCCTATTTTTGGGTTAGGGATATCGCAGCCAGAAGGACGATCAGAAGTTAACGATGTACCATTATATATTAATTGGCTAGAAATCGGCGCGGAGCATTGATCAGCACCTGTTCCCGACGTATTATCTAATATTTCCTTGAAGGATAGCCATACGCCTACTTGCCCGTTTATCGCATTACCGATTGGCGGCCCCAAAGCAGTGCCGTTTGCGCTTGGTGGCCTAATATAGTCCCATCTACTGCTAGGAAATATTCTACTAAGATCTTGCGGTACTTCTAATATAGAACCTATATTAATGGTTCGAGTTAATCTCTTTGTATCTTTATTACAATTGGTATAGTCAAGATGAACAACGATATCAGTAGCAGGATCTGGTTTGCAATTTGATTTATTATCAACACAACTTGGTGGTGTGTTGTTACGATCAATTATCTTGTTCATTAAAAAGAAATATTCTATCGATTCTACAATCATGTCTGTTTTAAAATCACCAAAGAAAATCGAATAGGTATCTGCGATGTCCGTTGGAACGTATTTCCCTGTAGCTTGGTCATATCTGCTAGAACCTGCAGGTATACACCAAATACAATTGTTATATAATGTAACGTCGGTTACTTTGAAATTGGTGATAGCTTCCATCTGCGAATCACTTTGCCTTATTTGGTTTAGCACATATTGAGAAGGAGTGCCGCCATTACCGTTCTGCTTCCAATAATTGCATGTATCACTATAATCGCAGTCAATTGGAACATTACTTCCAGCATAGGGCGATGACCTCCCATCAGTAATAACTTGACGATAAGCCATCTTCTTAACATTAGGCCTGCCGTAATCTCTATAAGTTACTTTAACAAAAGCTGAAAAAATATTCACTTCTTGGCGCGGGATACCGGTGACAGAAATGTTTAATTTTACATCTTTAATACCGTCTAGAATCACGGTCTGATCCAACAGCTTACATAACTTAATGCCATAAACGCCAACACCCTTAGGTATAAATTTAGAGCCATCAAATTCAGAAGTAATCGCCCCAGGTTTTAAATTATTCTTAAGCGTAATATTAAATGCTGCTGGCATGTCAAACAAGTAGGTCAATGACCCTGCAGTGGTAATTGCTGTCGGATTAACGCCTTGGAATGGGACCGATTGCACTTTTAGTTTTTCTAATGGTGTCGAGTCGAGTCGCGCCGGCAAATAATGAAACCTACTACCACCAGAAGTAATAATGTCGACCAAACCAGTAAGATTTTGCCCAGCATCGTCAGCACCTGTGCGATAATCAGATGTGGTTATGGTTAAAAAATATTTTCCTGCTTCAAGATTATAGTTCTTGCTGACAGATTCGCCATATCTAAGAACCAATTCATTACCAACAAAAGAATCAGAAACAGTAGCAACAGAACTGTTATTAAGATCCCAACAATTCATATTTTTTGGCCCAAAATCATGCCTCTCAACACCCTTGACACCGACTGAACATTCTAAAGAGTCCCTAAAGAAAATACTGCTCACATTACCGCTTACCTCATAACTATTTAATAAAACAGCTATAGAAGGAAAAAACTCGATACCTTTATTATCGACACCAGCGGATGGTACGGGCACATAATAATAATCAAGCATTATTTTGGTTGGCGAAGTGTCAAGCGATGCCCAAATAACAGAACCGCCAAAATCATCTATCGCTACCCAGTCTGCACGATTGGTGACAGGATAATATGCTGGTATAATAAAAGTATCTAGCATATTATATTGTATCCCTGCCTGACTCGCAAACACTTTATTTAGAATCAAAGGGTTTATAGAGATACATCGGCCTGACTCTGGCGTAATTAAATTCTGATTAGTGTCTAAAATATCGTAGCACAACAAAAGCCCTGGCAATTTTTGGTTAGCGACAAATTCTGAAATTGGGGTAGCAGGCAAGTTCTTTATAAGATAGTTAAATATCGGCGCACACATAAAGCTAAAGCTACGCAGATTTGCCATCCCAGCCATAGGTAAATCAAGACTGACTATAGGAGTAATTTTAGTCACAATGCCTGTTTTATTGAAGATCGACACATCATAAACATAAGATCTTAGGATACTATAGCGTTTAATGTCTTGGGAGCCTGACGCATTAAACCCTACGAATAGAGCGCGATGGCCGGCAAATTCCGTAACGCCATTATAATCATAAGACGGCACATATCCTATACCAATACCAGTAATAGAAGGATATCTCCGTTCTGTCCTAGGTACTATATCTATACTATTAACTTCTATTTCTGATGATTTTCCTGTAATCACATCCACAGAATAAAGATGTCCAGAACCCGTGCCTATAAACAATAACCTCATCCCAGGATCATACGCCTGAGCAGAAGGAGCATTATTGTCGAATCCTATGACATTATCAAATAAAAAAGGTAAAAAAGCAATTGCAGAACGCTCTCGCGTTTTCATATTCATAGCAAAAAGCCTATAAGAAGCGTCATCAGACCGCTCTATATAAAAAACTCTATCAAACACTGAATCATAACTTATCAGAGATTCATTGTTTGCTAAAATCTCTGGTGCACGTGAGGATGTGTCTGGTAATGTGTAACTGCTGTTTATCTTAAAATGGGTCAGCGATTTTAAATTCGAACCTTTAAACAGAGACCCACCTTGCCATAATTCTTTAACTGAACCAAAGGCAGATACGCCTGGTGTCGTATTAGCGCCCACATAACCACATAAAGTATTAATAGAACTAGATATTTGGTCAAAATATTCACCGCCGGTTGCGGTTTGGCTATCTATAAGCACAACCGCTGCACTAGCGATACCAACCGATGCCACGAAATTATAATAGTCTTGAGACGCGCTAATTGTCTCATCATTTAATATAAACAAAAATTTATGCCCACATTGTATGGCTTGCCGAAATGCTTCGAATTGATCAGAGCCACCCACAGCAGAGTCGACATAATTAAAATCATCGTCTAACGACAATCCGGTAGAACGATGGTCGACATAAATGCAAAAAATCTTCGTCGCTAAAGATCTAAATCTAAGATAATCAGCTGGTTCTACTTTCTTGAGGTCAGCGCCGTTTAAAGAAAAATCATTATCAGCCATACCTGATAAATTCTTGGTCGAATCGATTAATATCTGATAATTTAAAGGACCAGTATGACCACTAGTTCGAAACATCTGGTTAAGCATTAGACCACTAGCTGGTACTAAATCAAACCGCCAACTTCCATCTAAAGCCTTGCCGGAGCTTGTTAGAGCTAATTCCATCCTAAACCCGACAGATCTAACTATAGATGAAACTGCTATATTGCTAAGACTGCCATATGATTGATTATTAAACCCATAAGTAAACGCATTCGCAGTCGAAACACCGATAATGTTAACAGTCGAAGAATTGACAGGCTCTGAAATCATGGCCGCATATTTATCAACCATTATCCTATCGTTTTCGCAAGAATTATCCCAAAATCCCTTTAAAGTATTCAGTGAAAGCTTATAATATTGTTTACCAGCAAAGAACCCAATATATTCGGGCGTACCCCTGACTTTCGATATTGCTAACCTATAATCGTACCCACCACTAAGTAAAGCTTTGTTGGTTTGTAGCAAAGCCCTTCCTGGAGCGACTCCTGTGTTTAAACTAGATGCATCTATGAAATGTAAGTCGATAGAACACTTATCACTATTCTTTCTACAAGAAACCGACGTACCGAATTTTTGAAAATTTATTGTAGGTAGGTTCGGGATAGTCGATGTGTTAGTTGGTATACTTGCTGTTGTGTCTAAATTAATATCCTGCCCTAAGAAACTCACTGCATTAAACGATGCCAAAATCACATTCGGTCGTCTTATTAATTCCCTTAAAGAACCTGGGATTTTCTCTACATTAGTTATAAACTTGTTGGTGGGCGGTGCTGTAGCAGCGGGCGTGTCGCAGGCTTGATAATCGATACCATTTAGAATCCTAGGTAAACTGCTTTCAACAGTTTTATACTTATCATTACAAACCATTAGTAATGAATCGACATCTACAGAGATTAATTCGACATAATTGGATCTCGATATATCTGATTGATCTGCCATATTAATTTCCTAGAATCTTATAGGCTGTAATTTTCTTATCCGATTTCGGACGCGTTACTTTAAAAATCAATCCAAATCGTTTTAAATCGCTATGATTATCGCCATCTGTCCATCTTTTGAAAAATTCTTTTTTCGGCAAATAACCATTATTTTTTTTCTTTTTGAATGGGTCTTCAAAAAAGATATTATCTTCGTCGCACCCCATAGCCACTACAAAGTGACCATGATCATTTGATCTTATCAGGCAAAGTATCGGATTTCCGATTTTAATTTCCTTTTGAAGTCTAGAAAGAGACATGCCGTGGTATTCTTGAAAATTAAGACCTAGTAATTTACAAGCACTAACTAATTCTTGTGTGCTTGTGCCTTTGCCTTTGGTACTACCCAATAACCTGGTGTATTTTGATAAGTCGTTTTTATCTTCGGGATGTTCGTATTCATAGATCGACTTCAGAGCTGCCGCCCCGCAGTCATAGTCGTGCTTTTGAGCAACCCTTGGCAATGATATATTAACCTTCGTAGTCTTCATATAATATATTTAATCGCCACGATTGTACGATGCCCAATCATCAACCAACGATAATATCCGTTTTTTCTCGTTGAGTGCTTTACGCTCTGTTGTGAATAGTATTGATTCTGGGTGCCAATCTCCGCTACCATCGAAATAATAGAATTCGCCGGTATTAGCGCAGCGTTTGATAGCCGACACTTCGAAACATATTATATTGAATTGGCCGACAAGAAGTGATGATAATATGCTGAAAACCGCGCTAGGTAGTCTAGGACATATATATTTTGATTTTGTATTGTATTTATATATCTTTTTAACGAAGAATATCTTTGGATGGCAAGCTAACATCCAATTTAGTTCGCTTGGTACTAGATCCTTATCGGAATTAGTGTATAAATCTATAAAATATAATTTATTTCCTATTTTATATTTAGATAATTCGATTACAGATTTGATTTTTTTCTTGATCATTAACCAAGGATAACCTTGTTTATAGCTTGATTTACTATGTCTTCCGCCATTTTCTTTTTTACGCCAGAAACGATAGATTCCCAACTGGCTCCGGTTTTGATCTCGATCTGGTGGTCACCATTATTAATCGGTTGTCCAGCCATAGGCACTATTCTAACGTTGCTTGCGCCGATAGACTTTATTTTCTGGATTGCTTCATTGACATTGAGCATCTAAATACTCCTAAATAAATTATTAAACACTTCTAAAGCCAATTTAAACGTTTCTTTCTTTCCAATCGTACTGCCGAAACGCCTTCCAAGCGACGGTCTAAATATAGCATATTTACCACCATTCAAAATATGTTCATCTATAGCCTTAATAATATTTGTAGCGCCTTGACCGACAGGATAAAAACCGGAACCAGTTTTAAAATCCCTAGCAATTATGCTATAAACACAAGTTTTAAGAGGCTCAAACCAACGATCGTGAGGATTCTTATTGCTTTTCTCCATAAAACGGCAAGGATCATATGATAATTTAAACCTTTTGTGTGACGATAAAAACTTCTGAAGACTTTCTGTGTTATCTAGTAACATCGTATCAGTCATTTCTAACACCGGTACAAGCGACATCGACACAGCAAATGACGATAGTTTACTAATGAAATCATTGAAACTTGTCATATCGATAAATGATGATTTTTCGATTCCGATCTGAATAGCTTTGGCTTTAAAATATGATGCGATCGAAAGTTCTCTATCTATATCCTTTTGTACTATTGTTTTTCCATGTCCCAATTCTATCCTTACGATATTGATAGGCATATCTGCCAATTTTTTCTTAATTCTTTCTATGGTAATGTCCGGCAAAGAAGTTAGTGATAATCCATTTATATTAAGTATAGATGCTGATTTGAATCCGCTGTCTCTGATAAGATCTATAGATTCATCGATGTTATCATGATGTTCGTCGATGCAGGCCGAGACTTCTAAATTATTACGATAGGTCAATGACGTGGTCATATTGTGGGCCAGTTCCAACAAGCGTTACAGGTATTCCGGCAACATCCTCAAGCATCTTTATGAAATCAAGGATCTTCGGGGTAAGTTTGTCTCTTGATGATGAAGCAAAGCAAGTCCAGTCGATGTAATTAGCAAAATTAAGAGCTAATTTGGTAGCGCCATTAACCATCACAGCCTCACGCAGTTGTCTTTTAGAAAAAGAAAATACTCTTCTGACCCTCTTTGTAACTGTCGTTTTCTCTTTTTCTCTTAAGATAGTTGCATATTCTAATGGCATCTCTGATTTTCTAGCTATTTCTTCCCAATCAATTTCGACCTGATCGTCATACCCTCCGCCAGAATATCCCTTCTGAACGCCTTCTTCAATCACATTACCGACTCTGATTGGATAAGGCCGAAGTACAAGGTAAACATCACCAAGGTACTTTGGAGAAATCCCCATATCGGCTAAGTTTTGAACTGCAGAAGTGCCACGGCTAGTGCAAGTGGGGTATGAATGACCGTGGTTGATGTCAAGTGAGAATCCTTGTGCGCCTTCATGTAAAAATGTGAACGTAGCTCTAAGCACACAGTCAATATATTCGTGAAGAGCTTCACAATGGTGTTTACACATTACATTAAATGGATCAAAAAGCGACATGTCCTCTAATATGGCAGAAGGTCGTGTCCACGTTTTGCAAAATACAAATCTGCTTAACTCTTCATAATCCACTGCTAGCTTCGTCCCCGGCAGCCTTTGTATCTTGTCTGCTATGGCAGCACCACAACCTTGCATTGTGCTCGCTAGATGCTTAGTGCTGTCTTTGCCTTCATTTTCCCTTGCTCTGTGCTCTTCCGTGATTACCATAGCTCTTTGGTGAATAATAAGCCTATCTATACTTCCTGTTAATTCTACTTCTTTCATCAGCTGTAGTAAAGTAAATGCAGAAGAAGAACCCATGATTATCCAAGGATTGTAATTTGGTAGCCATTTCCTCAAGATCGCAGCCGATGGCATCGCTTTTGCAATATATGCAGTACCGTCTACGTTAACAGCTGTATGACCAGCATTAGCCATGTTTGTATTTGATAAAAATTCGGGTCTGTATTTTTGTGCGAGATAAGAAGTTATCAGACCTTTACCAGTGCTGCCGAACTGACCATCAGTAACCACATTGAACTTACCGCGTTGCATCTTGAGCCTCCGCCGAAGAATTATTCAGATAAGATTTTATCAGTTCAAGCATAAGATTCTCTTTACCATGAAAGCCTTCATCGTAAGCATGCCTTAAAGCCCCGATGTCTATATTATTTAATACCTTTTTTAAATTTATAGCATTGTCAATTGCTTTTAATCTGTTTAGTATATCAGAAGCTTCAGCTGACATACGCGATTTTTCAGAATGTAACCATTGTTCGGTCTTAAATAAAAGACCGATATCATCATCAAGCTGGTCTAATATTTCAATAATGTTCATTTTTTCACCGTATTAATGCTTCTAATTATGCCCTTGGTCTGCTGAAGACTGGCACCGAACCTTTTTGCAGGTTCGCAAGCCAGTAAATCTTCAATACAGTCGAGATTACCACTCACTTTTATCGGGCACTTTAAGAATTGCGACATGTTGGTGATAAAAGCGCTGTGTATAGCTGGATTGGCTTTATAATTCTGAGTCTTTAAGGTGATATCATCTCGAATTAAAGTCGGCGTCTTTAGATCACGAAAGGCTTCATAGGCACTGGCTAGATCTGCTTCATCCTTAGTCCTCGTGCCTATAACGAATCTTATCTCGCAAAGCTCACCGATAAACTTCTTTAAAAACTCAGTGCACGAAATAATTTCTTTTCTAATATCACCCTTTTGCTTTTTTGGCGATATGTATATTTCAAAACCATCTGTTTCTAAAGAATCTAAGCTTAAGCCCTTGAACTTGTCTGTAGAAAAGACTTCACCCTTAGGCCAATCTACTGGCGTAATGATCTTATACTTCCCTTTCGATCTGCCTCTGCAAACCAAAGCATCAGAGCTTAATGAAGGATGTACTATAATCGCAGGCAAACGATACTTGTGAGCTAATTCGAAAGATTCTAAGATCTCATTGCCTTGGAAAACATCTATTTCGATTCTCGTGAGCAGTTCGCCATTAGTCATTTTCTTGTTCCGTGATTTTATCAAGTGCGCCTTTTAGAGCATCAATATCTCTGATAATATTTACATGGTCTAAGAAATAAAATGATTTCTTCTCGAAATCTTCACCGTTAGTAATAATCACGACCGGTTTACAAAGCGCTAAAGCTATACCAAGCTCGACATGCGAACCAAGCCTCGCTGGCATTAACATAACCAAAACATCGCAATCGACGACACCTTGATATTCTTTAAGTCCGATCTCCTTAAGCGAAACCTCATCGTTTACACCACCATGGGTGGTCCAATCATAAGTAATAGTGCATTGCAAATATGCAAGATACTTAAATAAAGCTTTAACATTGGTTTTATTATATAAACTAGAAGCAACGTAAATCTTAGTCATTAACCTTCTACTCCTTGGGTTTTAAATAATCACGCAAAATTTCAGACGCAGCCATCTTATGATCAAGTTTGTTGAACATAGACATAAAAGGCCATGGGTTGACAGAGCTACAGAAGGTGAATTTATCTCTTTCCTTCTCAGACATCGATTCAAAAGCCGTAACATAATATTCTGCTTCCTTCTCGAATCTTTTCGCCCTGTTTTCTGGCAATACATCAGGATTTGTTCCATAAAAATGTAATTTCTTTAAATCCGTCGATGGATTCATATCAACGCCAAAGATGTAAATCTTATCGAAATTCATCCAAAGCGCAATCTGCATGCTGGCGAATACGCTACTTCTGCCTATGCATAAACCATCAACTAAATCCTTGCTAAAAGATTTAACGCCAATGTTTCTAAACTGAATAGTGCCCGTCTTTCGTCTTTGTATGGACGATGAATTAAAAATTGTCCCATTAAATTCATCCCAAAGAGCAGCGTGCCTTTGTATCTGGGAAGAATCAAAAAAAGCCCAGTAATCAGTAGGCCATAGCCTAGGGTCAGGATAGTTTACAGATAAAAATTCTATTCCTGGCCTGTGCTTGAGGCTTCTCAAATCGACTTCATTCAGCGTTGGGCCATTGCCTATGATGATAAGCGTTTTCCCTCGGCCGGTGTCTTTCAAAGATCTAGTCTTTTCTAAATAAATCGGGTCTACAGTACGTGAAATATAAGTAACACGTGGTTCCCGCTTTTTCTTTATATCCTGTCTTTGCATCGCCTGCTGCTGGCGAACTTCAACCGCCCCTGCCTTCTTGGGCGCAACTCTGGCACTATCTTGAATTTTCGTCGGTGGTTTTTCGGGCTTAGGTGGTAGAGGCGCAGAACGCTGCTGGTGACGCACGCCTGGTTGAGGACCATTTACTATCGATACTTTAACTGCCTGAGCTTTTAGTCTAGTCAGTAGATGGGAACTGTGTACAGCATTAGGCGAAATAGCCCTATTGTATCTCATGTCATTTTCTCGGGTTATGTGTCAGGGTCTTAAGACTCCTATTAATTTTTGGTATGAGATTGTATTGGGAATCTGACAATAATTTGTTTAAACCAGCTTTCTGACTATTTTTCTTATTAAGTAAACTAAACATGCAACGATGTATGGTAGTGGTAAGCAAATTAAATACCGGTGCTCTTCCGGGAGTATATACCAACCTATTATTAACCAATTTATTTATTACTTGCAATAGTGCATCATTAGAAAGATCACTATATTCGTCATCATTCAAGAGATTAAAACGCATACTAATCCCTGTGCACATCTTACCAATATCAGCAAGAAGGTCATGCCATGATGCCGAAGTAGGTTGTTCTTTGATATACCCTTCTTCTAAAAGCTTAGGGATCACTTCTAACCTCTGCTTAAACATGTTGTTTTTGAGCGCATTTCCCATAAACATATTATCCATAGTGAACAAACGTCTATCTAGTGTGAAAGGAGTTTTAGAAGAGATATTGCAAAGACGATATCGACCTGTTACAATGTTATTACGGGATTTGAAAAAAACGGGGATAGGAAGGGCTAAACAATGTATTTTATACTCAGATCTAGGATCAAGCAATTCCTTCCCATGTTTTTTAAGAATTCTCCCGTCAACCATTGCCGGCGAGCAGGGTTTTGTATACAATAAATTGTAGGCCCTGTATTGTTCAAGATCTGGGTGTGACGAACCCAGTATCCAAAGGTACCAGGTTTTCTCCAAAACGGCGCTATCACAATAGTTTGCCATAGAGAGGACTCCTAAAAAAGTTTGTCAAAATGAAAGGAATTTACAAATGAGTTATGAACGCCAACTGTCAAAGCTTTACCTACGAGGTTCTTTAGTGAACGTATCGATGAAAGAAATCGACCCACAGGAAAAGCAATTAGTCGAATTAACATTTTCTAATCTCATCAACGAACCAGAATTAGAACGCTCAAAAACCAAATTTATAAAAAGGTTTAATAGAACAATACGTGCTGACTATAAAGACGATGTCACTACATCAGAGCAAGATTACTTAGTGGCATTATGGAGAGCATTAGTAGATCTACTGGTAAGTCGCAAAATCAATGGCTTCACATGCCAGAACTGTAAAGCAACCAGCTACCAAAATAAAATAGGTCTGACTATACAATTTAATCAATGCTACCACATTTCGCCATGCTGCAATAGAATCTTGGTAGGCCAAGAATTTAAAAATCCTGACGACTGCGAATTGAAGACTATAGAATCATCTAGGTCTCCAATATTCGCTAACAAGGGCGAAAGGAAGTATAGCGACGAGATACTAGCCGACCGCCAAAGCCTTATAAAGTTTGTCAGTAAGCACATATCGAACTATCAGCAGCAAGTAATCAAAGAGAATCAACAACAGAAGTATCTTACCGAAAAGACTGTACAAGTTCCAGCTACACTTAGTATAATTAGCGCTTTCGCTGCGGTCTTGATGAAATCAGGCACTAATTTCGAAGTCAAGTATAAAGCACCAAACGGCCAGCTGATATCGACTAACCTATTCCATGATGTTGATAATAAGGAAGATATCTTAAACAGGATAATGAGAGATATCAGCCAAGATTATAATGAATATCATATAGTGTTTGATACATTCTATTGTGGGACTGACGATATTATCTCTATCATGCTAATATTGCAAAACCACGCGGATTGTGGTATAATACACGAATTGCATGATGACAAGATAGTCATAATCAGTAGAGAAAACCAAAGTGTCAGTATGAAAAAGACATTTAAAGAGAAAATCAAATTCACTACCGGTAGAACAGGTGTGAACTCAAACGGCGATGATTCTGAAGGATTGGACAACTTAGTTCAGGGAGGATTGGCTATGCTTGGATTTGGTGATGATCACGAGACTCAAGTGGAAATAAAAGAGATAATCCACAAGGTCGCGGATAACTTAAATGATTTAAGTAGGATAGTATGGATTTTGCAGGTGCAGAGTTCAGGCTTTATGATCGACGGCGAAATCGACCGTTTTCACGAATATACTTCTAAATATCCAGGCGCAAAGCTTAACAATACCGATCTTGCCGATTATCTTGGCGTAAGCACAAGAATAGTTAAGAGATGCAAAGAAGAAATCGAAACGCAATGTTTCTTCCATGGTTTAGGTTAGGATCTTTGGGCGGTTTAAGACTTTATCAAAAAACGCAATTGCGTCTGCTTTTGCGTTAGGATTATAACTACGCCAATTAAGCAAATGGCCGAAAGTCCAATGGCAATGACTAGCAGATTCGCATAGTGTAATAAGATTATTCGGATCTAATTCTAGCTCAGGGGCTAGATGGTAAGGCATGAGGTGGTGAACTTCAAGCGAAACTCTACCACCACACGCCAAACACATTCCATTTAATTCAAGATGAACCGCTCTAGCTTTTTTCCACTTAGAAGATCTAGGCTTAGAGGCAAAATCTGGTTTCGCAAATAAAAGCCTTGGTTTATTTAAATAATTAAACCTAAAATTACCTTTATCGCTACTCTTAAGATTTTTCCCCATGGTAATTTACCAACTTCCTCTCCATCGCCTTTAGGTAAAAGCGATTCTAAACTAGCAATTGCTTCTTCATTAGAAAAAGCCAGTTCTTCTAATTTTACGTCAGACAAAGCCATCGCTTTAGGTGTAATTGGAACTACCTGCTGGAGTGAATATCCAGCTAAATTCCAAGCAGCTAAAATAAGATCATTGTTCTGCACTTCGCTACCACGCAATTTATCGATGATAATCATAATTGCTTCAGTTGGTAAACCTACAGGGAACGGGGTCATTGCCATTTTATTTCTCCTTGATTGTGTCAGATTGTAAACTATTAACAATCTTACTATCATATTTACCATTTTGTGCCATAGTCTGAATGATTAGACCTTCTACTTTCTCTCTTAAAATACCGCTGTCCTTTGCAAGAGCAGAAGTTTTTCGTTCGACTCTGTCAATGTCTGCTCTAATGGAAGACGTATCGCCGAATATCTTCGTTTGCAAGTCTGTTATCTTGTCTAAGCAATGTTCCATGTTATCCAAGAAGCTCATGTGCCTATCCTTCATTGGCAGCACTACATTACAACCAAACCACCTTATGCCTTGCGCGACGAAATACGCAAAAGCTGCTAGAATACCCATTGGAATGCCAAATTTCTCTATAATACTAACCCAATCTGTATCGACCATGGAGAAAACCGAAGTGATATCCATTGATATATCCTCTTAGGGCCTATTTAAGTAAATTTGAATAGACTAAAAAAGGATAATAAAATAGTATTAGATAGGCTCTAATTTAAGATGAGTAGCCAATTGGGTAATGCCTTTATAAGATTTTATAATATCAGCCTCTAATTTTTTATCGCCTCCAGCCAAAGCATTGGCGTCAGCTTTCCCAAACTTTTTATTCTTTTGAAGAGTGGGTAATATATAATCACTATATATTTTATACAGTGCTGGAATATCCTTTTCTTCGAGGTCTACAGCACCTAAAATAGAATTAATTATCTTGTCATAAATCTGCACAGCACCATCGATAGCTAATTTGGCAACTAAATCATTCTTACTTCGGCCGAACTTGCCAGAAGGACCTGCATCCATATAATCTTTTACGCCTTTAGCTTTATCCTTTGCCCAGCCTGCCCAAGATCTCTTTGGTTTTTGGTCCGCTTCATCTTCATCTACGTCTTCATCCACATCTGTGGCTTCATTGATTGATTCTTTAATGCTCTTGCTATTGTTTGCAGCATATTGTATGATCCATTTCTGGTTGTTTGGCTGAGTAATACCAACTGTCTTGAAGAAGGCCTGCCACCACTGGCTATTAAGAGAAGCTGAAGAATGCACAGTCGTGGTACCAGGAGCCAAATCCTCTTGCGATTGGCTAGCGTTAGAGATAAGGGCCTTAATTTGTGGTCCTAAATTCTTATTGAACTTCATTGACAAAATGCAGACTAGTTTTTCCGACTTATCCTCTGTCGTAAAGTGTGACAAAGCATTTGCTAGTATTCCAAATATGTTCAGGTTTCCACCAAAAGAATTATTAGTCGCACCGGTCGGTAAAAAATTATTTCCCTTTTTGGAAAATTTCGTAAAGAATTCGTCAAAATGAGTTTGGCAAAGAGCTAATTTAAACCCATATTTTCTTTCGAAGTCTTTTGGAGTGGTAGTTGGACTTTCGTAACAATTAGCGGCAGCACATACGCCTGAACTAGCCATATTTTTATACCTTATTTAAACCAATGATCATCATGGCCATCAGGGATGATTATATTATCATCACCGATGAATCTGCGTTCGTCTCTGGCTGATAACTCGGTGTGGTCTCTTTTTTTCCTGCACTGTTTACAATATCTAACGCCAGGGTCATTACTGACGAGTGTCCCGTTACACCATCCTAAACATTTTACTTTTTTGCCTTTCATGACTTCACCGTGTTCTTCAGAAGTCAATTATCTTGACTATTATATGTTTACTTTCGGCGTATTCCAAAGCATTCTCAGTAATACTTGGAGCCACTATATATCCTACACATTTCTTATTTATAGCTGATAAATATTCAACGTATCTAATAGCTTGTGATACATTAGCTATAGAAGCTTTTTTTCTTTTAACCTCATAAGAATGATAAATTGCAGAAGCGTCGATCCTTACAAGATCTATTAACCCCAAAGATTTTGTGTCATATTCTTCGATATACTCATCGTCTGGAAAATCAGCCTTTAACTCACAAATCAGCTTTTGAACTAATTCGGCCTCAGTCCTAAGCATTAGTATTTTATTATCATGCCACTCAGCAGGGCTAAAAGAATGAATCATTTCACATATCGTTATCTTGATGGTTTCAGATCGATTTCTTGCAATTATGTTATTACTATCGAACTCTATCCTAGATCCTGCAGACATATAGTTGATCGGTTTAATAAGCCTAGAAGTATGAATCTGTAACGATGCATCGGACTTTATTATTATTAGATAAACACCGTTCGATAATTTGCTCAAACCCCTACCATCATACTCGACTGAACAATTCGCTAAAATAATATGGCTTATCAAATAAAAACCTCGGTAAATAAGAGTATTTACCTCTAACTAGGAGATCGCGATGGACAAGGCTTTAATGCAAAAAATGTTTATAAAACTTTTCTCTACTAGGCAAATAGCACACGTCGAACATCTAAAAACGGACATGTTCTCGGCGCATATCGCACTTAACGAATTGTATGATGAATTATTAGGGTTAACAGATGAGTTAATAGAAACGTACCAAGGGCAATTTGGCCTGATTGAACCTATCGATAAATTATTCTTAGAATATGTTGACATTATCGAGTATCTTGAATCATTTGCCTCAGAAGTAGCGAGAATTTCAGAAAAAATGCCGGAAGGATGCGGTCATCTTGGAAACATTATGCAAGAGATAGGCTCTTTAATGTATAAGACGATTTATAAACTAAAATATTTAAAGTAATTAAATACCCATTGCCGTGCGGCCAAAGAACTGATTTGGCATACCCATCATGGTCTGTCGTGCGGCATATGGCTCACCAGGTTGCTTTGGCATCCTATTTGGTGCTCCTAACACGACGTAGCCTGATTCATGCGCTGCGAGAACATCCGTTATGAATTTAATTATTTTAAATACCGTCGTTTGACGCCTAGCACCAGACATGCCATTTGCTGATTTCGTGATAATACCAGATTTAATTTGCCTAGCTAAATCATTTAAATTATTATGAAATGTCTCACCTAAAAACATTCTCTTATTGCCAAGAACAAATAAATTCCAGCCAATGATAGCTCTGCCTAATGATGTATCAATCTCAGAGGCGTATGGCACCACCTCGACTTTATTTATTAGGCAAATGTCAGGATCAAAGGGTAAATCCTGTAAAAGAGGAGGATATACTAATCTATCAAACGAATCGACAAATCCTTTCCCGATAAAATAGCGAATCAGTTTTCGCCTCACCGTTTCGGTGTTTGCAAAGTGCTTGATCAGATCTATGTCTTGTGTGTCCATATATTTATATTTAATTCCCAGATAGTATAGAAAATCTGTTAATTCTTTTTACCTTCAATTCCCTATCAAAAACATCAAACATTTGGTTACGGTGTGAAATAATTAATATATTGTCGATCCTAGATGACAAATCATTTCTAATAATGCTAATAAGGCCTTCGATACCATCTTCATCCATCCTGCCATCGACCTCATCTAGTACCATCAGATTACACTGTCTACCATACATTACTTCATAAAAATCATAAGATGCAAGCATGAAAGCAAGATCAGTTCTTTTCCTTTCGCCGCCTGACTGATATTCATAACCCCACATATTACTTGTTATCCTAAGGTCATTTTCGATCTTTATCTTAATGTCTAGACCAAGTATACCCAAATAATGTTCTAATCTTGAATTAATATATGGCAAGTGTTCTTCGCACATAAAGCTTTTAACCTTATTCCTATCATTATATGATTTGTATAAATAGGTATAATGCTTGTCTAAAACTGTAATGTCTTCTAAATCACTACTATGCTTTACAATATTGGCTAGAATGTCTTTAAGTCTACCATCCAACCGCTCAATGATGGTTTGATTTGGGTCGCAATCCGTTTCTGCTTCTGTCCTTAATAATGTTAACCTTTTAATCTCAGCTTTATAATTTAGAACTATTGTCGAAAGATTATTAGCTTCCATGATCGTTATGTTAGGAATTTTTGTGGCCAGCATCGCCTCATATTTTTTGATAACCTTGTTGCTTTCTTCTCTGGCAGCCGAAGCATCTAGCAGCTGTGTGTTAAATATCGATAATTCTTTTTCTATCTTATCTAAATTGTTAGTTATCATACTTGAAGGTATAGACTGTTGGCAAGCAACGCAACTCTTACCCTGTAGCTTATTAACCTCATCACGCCGCTTTTTTAAAACAGATAGATTAGATTCTATCGTGGCAATCGTCCTAAAGTGCCCAGCATCTTCAGACTTCAATCTGTCTATCTCGGCTTTAATCTTTTCTATCAATCTCCATTTTTCAGTTAATTTGTCGATGTCAGGAATAGTTATACTACCGATTTTTCCATTTATAGTTTCGATCATGGAATCAATATCAGAAATCCTTTTAGCTCTTTTGATCTCATAAGCGCCACTTTCTTCACGATAAGACTCGATATCACTTATCGTTCTATCTCTATTGGCTTCAAGGTCTGTGATTTTAGATTTAATATTTGTGAATAGGAATTGGGCATTATCGGATTTAGCTTTTGCTATCTTGGCGTAAAAACTAAACCTATCGACTCTTAGTATTTTTTCAAGAGCTTTTTTCCTAGCCACCTCGCTCATTTCCATCCAAGACCGACCATATTGATTAAAGAAAACACTGCCACAAAATATGTCATAATCGAGGTTAAAAGTCTTATTCAACTGCGATTGCATAGCTTTAGATGTAGAAACAGTGTCGGCGGATATCCTTGTCTCGTCGCCATCTCTACTAAATAACACTTCTGTAGTGCCACCTTTTTGTCTTCGCCTTATAATCTGATCACCATTTTTAAAATCGATAATCACTTCACAGGTCTTGCCGGTAAAGTGATTAATTATAGAATCACCAGCCGATGAAGCGTGCATAGTTCGACCAAACAGTCCCCACAGCACGACATTTGGAATTGAGCTCTTACCTGAACCATTTGATTTGCGAATGTCTTCTGAACCGACTTGAGTCGAATTCCCAGTATCTATTTCACCTGTAATCAGACAACTCCCAGGGTCTTCAAGCGATAGCACCGATTCATAATCACCATAAGATAAAAAATTGCGCCACTTTACCGATTTGATTTCCAACATTTATACAAGTTCTTTCATAAAATTCGGATGTGATTTAATATAATCAGGTAGAGTATTCTTGTCTATAGCTTCAGCATTCCAAATACCATTTGCTACTGGATGAAGATTTTGTATCTGATTTTCTGGCGTCCAACCATAATACACATCTTTTAACCAATTCGTACGTAATTCGTCCTTATGACCATGACAAAGATATTTGTATTCCATCACTTCTTTACGCTGACAAGTGCCAAAATGATATATCTTAGTCGGCAAGCCATGTCCTTGGCCACCTGATCTTCTAAGATTAAACATCCTAATGGGGCTGAAACCATCTTTAACAACGTGGTTAAATGATCTCCAAAAATTGATATAATTGGATGTCCCATAAAGTCTATGTGGACCATCATAAGCCATTTTGACACCTTCCATAAAGGTTTCTTTATCTATGACTTCATCAGAATCAGCAGTAACGATCATATCGTAACCGGCCACATGATTATAAACAGAGTGTCTATGAGATGCTTCCCTAGGATAAGAATCTGCTTCTTCCCATATCAGTTTATCACCAAGATTCTTGTGTGCTATATTAAAAATAGAGTCTCTTGAGTCTGGACATTGTACCAATTTACCATTAAAAAGTGGAATGTGACCGTGTGATGCCTTCTTTGAATATGATACATAAACCTTATCACAGAAAGGTTTTAAAGAATCTAAACATAAGTCTAAATATTCTGCGCCATAGTGAAGTGGTACAAAGCCGAGTATTTTCATGATGATCCTTGACGTGAGGAAAAAACTAACTTATAATTATAATACACCAGTGTTTATTCTACAATAGCGTTAACTATCGCAGGCATATGGTAATTACCACTCGATTTTCAATAAGTTATCGTCTACAAGAATGAAACCGCTCTAGGAAATCTCAGAGATCATAGCCGTAAATACATCTCTTGGTTCGTAAATATATTACTTTGTTTTTTGATGCTGATTACAGGCAAAGCTGCCACCATTAGATCTTTTAGTAGGAAAGCATTTATAATGAAAAAGTTTAATACGGCCTTAGTATGCACAGCCAAGAATGAAGATAATTATATACAAGAATGGGTTGAATACTATATTAAACTTGGATTCGATAAAATATTCATATACCAAAATGATTGGAGATGTAGTTATGAGCATCCGGATGTTATAAAATATGAATTAGACGGCTACGGTAAACAATTTGAAGTTTATAATACATTTATACAAAAACATCATGATGAATTCGAATGGGCCGCTTTCTTTGATGTCGATGAGTTTTTAGTCTTAAAAAGACATTCTAATATTAATGAATTTCTGGAAGAGTATAAACAATACCCAGCGATAGGCATAAGCTGGTATTTTTTTGGCGCAAACGGCCATGAAGTCATAGTAAACGATAATTACAGCGTTATTGATAGATTCACTAAGAGGAATGAAAGTCTTGATCTATATTTTAAATCAATAGTTAAATTAGACAAAGATATGATTATGACTGCTCATAACAGAGTGGGTACGACATACTTTACAAATGGAATAGAAATAATAGACAAAGGTAGTGCTGAAGGTGGTACAGCTGAAGCCGCTCAATTAAACCACTATTTCGTTAAGACCATAGGAGAATTCGAGAAGAAGGTCGCAAGAGGGATGCCAAACCTAACACCAGACCACCCAGAATATATAAGGCCGATGAGTTATTTTAACCATCATAATAACAACGAGACTGAAGACCTCTTAGCATATAATTTTAAGCATGATATAAAATGACTATGATTTTTTTTTAAATATACAAAGCGAACATTATTTATAAATAAACAGAGAGATCACTATGAATCTTGTGCAAATTGGCGCAAACCGCGGTAACGACCATGTTACGGTATTAATAAAAAACCATGAAATGCCATTCGATAAAATAATATTAGTCGAACCTATCATATATGTTTTAGAAAGACTAGCAAACTGCTATAAAGACTTAAATAATGTTTTTATCGAAAACTGCATAATAAGTAACTCGCTAAAAAAGACCGAAACCATATACTTTCATCACGGCTATGATTATGAAACTAGCACACTAAACAGTAAGCATTTAATCGATCACGGATGTCCGGAAGATAGAATAGTGTCAAATGAAGTATCAAATATGACTTTAACAGACTTATTATCTAAACATAATATCAAATTCATAAATTATCTATTCATCGATGCTGAGGGACAAGACATCGATATTCTTATGAGTCTAGATCTTGCTATAACACCTGTTGATTATATCCACTTCGAAATTGCACATTCAGACGGTGTTTTTAAGCGTGGGCCTAAATTTGATGGTGTCTGTGCATATTTAAAAAACTTAGGCTATGAGCTTGCAATAACCGATACCGATCTAACAGCAAAAAAGGCAATCACATGTTAGCATGTAATATCTATGTCGACAACCAACAAGTTATAGAATACCCTGTATCATATATTATGCGTAATCTAACTTTTGTAGACCAATTCATGGTATATGGTGGTGACGATATCAGTTACAATATTCTAAAAGATACTCTAAGTAATACGCCTAAAGTGCAAATTATAAACATCGATAAAAAGATTAAGAATCCTCAAGACATAGCAGCAGCCCAGAATAAATGTCTGGAAAATACTTTTAATATGCTCAAACCAGATTTCATACTATCATTACAGGCCGACATCTTGTTTAGTATTGAAGGTATTAGACAGATCCATGAATATATTTCTAATCCAACGGCGAGCAGCCTCTGTTTTAAAATCCAACACGTTAAACTATATATTAAATGCGGCATTTCCCACTTTGGTGCTGTTTTGCTAAATAGGGATTGTAAAGAAAGGTTTGTGCAGGATGGTGCCTATTTGTCTGCAGACCCCCATAACAACGAGAATTATAAACACCATGACAATATCGCGTGCCATGATATAGGCTATTTATCGCCACAGATATGGGCAAAGAAATTAAAGCAGCATGCTAAAACGTGGGGGTCGCCAAGCGCACTGGCAGACGCAATAAAATATGACGATAGTAATAAACTTGAATTCATCCTTAAATATAGCAAATACGTAAAAAAATTAGTCGGCTGCTTTGGGTTATTAAATAAAGAAGTCGATGCCGAATGGTATACGGTGATTGAAGATTTCGGTTTAGTCGAAGACTGGAAAGCGACAGTCGATATATTGAAAGAAGATTTTTGCAAGTAATTATCTTTATCATAAATATAGGGAAAAGAAGTGGGCGATTTAAAAATAGGGCAAGGATCATATGAAAGCATTATTAGACGTGGGACCCTTAATAGCATAACGATAGGAAATTATAGCTCTATAGCCGATGGCTGTATCTGCGATGGTGGTTTTGGCCATAACACTAAGTTTATCACGACTTATCCATTAAATGAAAAGCTAAAGAATTGTGCTCATCTAGCCGGTCACCCAGTATGTAGAGGAGATATACACATCGGAAACGATGTGTGGATAGGCGAAGGATGCATGATAATGAGCGGTGTTACAATAGGCGATGGTGCCGTGGTCGGGGCTAGATCTATAGTAACAAAAGATATTCAGCCATATAGCATAGTTGTCGGATCGCCGGCCAATATAACGAGGAAAAGATTTACAGACGAACAGATAAATAGACTATTAGATATTAAATGGTGGAATTGGAATGAACAAAAGATAATCGACAATGCTCATCTGCTGATGAGTGAAGATATTAACAGTTTTATAACAGCACACTCATAAGGGAATGAAATGAAGCAAATCGTAAAGAATCTATTAGCGATGACTAAGAGTGCAATGTCTGATACCGACATCTCTAGAGATCTAGATAAAATCGACGGTTCATTCACTGCGGTGTATCAAGCACCAGCAGGGGTAGAACATTATAGATTATTATCATATATTAGTAGGCAAGTCAGCGGCAGCCAAATATTAGATGTAGGAACATATCGAGGGTATTCAGCGATAGCACTAAGCAATAACCTAAATAATAAAATTATTTCTTACGACATCCAGAAGCACCATACACAAGAAAATACAAGTAACACCGAATATAGAATCGGCGAAGCAACAAAATTCGAAGATTTCAAGAATACCTCAATTATTCTATTAGACACGTTTCATGATGGAGTCTACGAAGAATTATTCATAAACCATCTAAGGTCAATCAAGTGGGCAGGTTTACTAATAATGGATGATATTACTGAATTCCCTGAACTAAGAATTTTATTCAATAAATTGCCAGAAGAGAAGTATGACATATCTCATATAGGCCATTGGTCTGGGACTGGACTCGTGGTATTCGATAACTAAAACCTAAAGCGAGTTAATTAATCATTGTTAAATAATGCGATTATCTTTTCTTTAAATTCAGAATAATAATCACACTTGTTTATCAGATTGTCAGAAGCAGCCATATATTCCTTATAAGATCCGACGCTAGCGTGGTACTTATTTATGCTAGGTTTTTTTCTTATTACAGCTACCCCGAAATCGCCAGTATAAGTTACAATCCCAATATTTGCTATATGTCTAATGTGCCATATCGACCTAAACACTGTTCCACACCTATAAGATACAGCAAAATCCTCGCTAGGCGGATAGGCATCGTGGAGAACTATTGCGCCATTTGGGTTTATATATTTCAAGGAATTTAAGATATCTTTTGTGACTTGCGCTTCATCATGGTCACCATCTATAAAAATCAAATCGAAATTCTGACCATTCTGATCAAAGAATTGATCACTATTCATCGACTTGATCCTATCATCGAACATTTCCCCGACCGGCTCGACACCTACTTTATCTGCGCATACGATTTTATCCCAGCATACTTTACCTTGAACACCTATCTCTAAATAAGATTTAAAATTATATGCTCTGATCAGATGGTTTATAATATCAACGTGAGTTATATCTTCTTTGAAATTAGGCTCCATGCTTTTTTATCCTCCTCTATTATTGTGTTTGCTTCAGGTAGCAGACCTATACTACGACTCCAGTCCATGATGGCTTGAAGGTCGCTATAAACGGTCATTTTATAATCTAACAATTTAAGTTTATCAAATATCCAATTATCGCCGAACCATAACTTTATCTCCCCAGGTATCGGATAAACTAACTCAACCATCTTGCGAGACAAGCAGATGAAGACGCCAGGGACGCCATCCTGCACTACTTGTGTTGTCGGGTTGGGAGAATCGGAAAAGGCACTAACGCCAGTCACAAGCGGAATTACCTTCTGAGTATCAAGATCTATTAATTTTATCTTAGCACAAACGTCATTTTTAAGATAAATATCGCTATTTAGGATAATTAAGGTATCGAACTCTGGATGTGCTAAGAAATACTCCATTAATTGATTCCAAGCTGGATTAACATAAACATTCTTAGCATTAATTATTTTATTGTAAGGCTCTATTAATTTTTTTATGTCAGGTGTGGCATTATTGTCGATTATAAGGATACCGTCGGCACCAATAACATGGGCTAAGCATCTCTTAACACAAGCCACGTCATAAATTACAGGTATACCGACTAATAATTTTCTCATACTGTATTTTTATTTAAGATCAAACCCATAAGCTGCATTCACAGCCTCATATTGGCGCGGCCCATGAAACCCAAAGCGCTTTTTAATATCATGATCATATTCAGGTATGTGTGATTCTATCGAAAACCACGTTGCTACATCTAAAGGCGCAAACACTATACCGTGTGATTCAAATAATGGCTTATTGACAAGGCAAATTTGCCAATCCTCATTATCCCAGGTACCGCCGTAATGCTTTTTACAAACATCTAAAAGCTTTTTACTACGCAGGCTAAACCCTCCATTACCTACTCGGCAGTTGGGTCTTTTGGTAGCTTCCAAAAGCCACGGTGCGCCTATATAATCATAATTTAAAAAATCAGGATTCCAATTAGCAGTGTTAAGAATAAAACCATCATGTTGAACAACAAGAACAAATTTAGTATTGATGTGGTCAGTAAGACTACCACTGATTAATTTACTATACTCACCGATAACCATTGGCTTTATTTTTTTATAGCCGACACCTGTGATATCTGAATCGTAAGCCGATTGAAATATCACTTCACCAAAATCGACTTTATCAATGCATTGCCTAACAGCAAAAAGCGAGCTTTCAAAAGATTTTTTATCCGTGCGCCCATCAGCCATAAACAATGTAACATTTTTTAATCGGAGCATAATGATACCTAAATGAATGGAATAAATTATAATTACTGATTATTTTTGAGGTTACTATTGCTGAATTTAGTTAACCAAGTATATGCAGCGTTCTTATCATCTGGCGTTTTAATCTTAAAAGAATCAAAACGCAAAAACGGCTTAGGTAAGGATCTTGATAAAGTTTCATGAATGGATAAGGTGTTCCAATCGTGTTTACTAGGGTTAGTACAGAAAATATTTGCAGAGTCTTGCTCGGACTCTTTCGTACCAACATAAACATGCTTTTTATCGGCTTTAGTGTCGGCCTGATTATGGTAGATCGGGGCACTTATACCTATAAATTCATGATTAAACAAAGGAATTTCGTCATTAATTATAATATCGCCATCTAAAATTAGAGCCAATTCGTTTATTTCCTTAGAAATCAGCCGCATAGTGTGCATTATGCCTAGGTCAGGATCATTGTTTAATATAAATTTAATATTATCTAGCTTTTTTAAATGAGCTATTATGAGATTAGATCTGAATCCAACTACCACATATATTTCTTCATAATTCTTTAGGGCTTTAATTTGGTAATCTATAATTCTTTTGCCATTCACCATGGCCATTGCTTTTGGAATATTTTGCTTTAATCTAGCCCCAAAGCCTGCGGCACATATCACGGCTTTCATTATTATCCTTTATAGTTAGACACGATATCTACATAACTATAAAAAATAATCAGATAACCGCGAATTAACACAAGAAATGCAGTGTTAAAGTTTTATGAAAGAGCCCCATAAAACACTTAAAAAATCTAGATATTTATACTTTTCAAGACCTACTGAATCTATGCTAGATTGAACCATGTTTAAAGAAGACTCGTGCACTTCGAACCCAATACCATCCCAAAGTCCAGTCGATAATAATCTTGATTTAACTGCTGAATAATTTTCAGATTCATTAGGCGAATCAGCGAAGTCGTGTAACATAATAACATCGCCTATCTTAAGAAATTTCGAAAATATATCGAATTCTTTAGTCTTTGCTCCACCATCACATAATATCAAAGTTTTATCTCTCGAAGCAATTAAAGATGAAATAGAATCGATAATATCAGGAGAAAAGCAATCACAATATCTGATATTATCATTTACTTCATGGTTTTTAGGGATTTTGACATGCGAAGGTTCTAGTTCATAGGTAAGAAATAAAGCCTCAGGCCGCTTATTTTTATAAAGCCATACAGAAAATCCGCCGTTATCAGTTCCGATCTCTATAATAAGATCGAAATCTTTAATAACCACCGAGAATACTAAATCAGTACCAGGCATTTGCGCAGCGCCAACACCAACAAGATCGTTAAAATAATTAGTCATAGTAAACCTCATAAGATAAAGTATATTATATATTTAAAGGTTGGTGTAAATGAACCTGCCTCAAACTAGAAATATCGACCACCGCTTCTTTAAACCACGCCGGAAACATCGCCTTGGCTTTTTTAAATAATCTCTCGAAAGACCCATCTATAATAAATGTGTCGGCATGATCTGCGTGAGACCTAACACTTCTACCAACGGATTGCACAAGCCTTAAAACAGTAATCCAGTCATAATATTTATCATCTAATTTCATCCTCGCCGCCAACTGCTTATCATCATAGAAATTAGCAAAAGGCATCTTGCAAACGATCTGAAAACGGCTCAAATCATCCTTAAGATCAACGCCCTCATAAAGAGAAGGAGAAATAATGATGCTATCATGGGATAAAGCATGAGAGTCTAAAAGGTCAGACCTATTAGGATAATCCTTAGAAGATCTAAAACGCTTCGAAACACTAGATTCACAATTCAGGCTAAGATACTCCATAATAGCGTTATTATGAGTATGAATAATTCCCCTTTGGTGGCCAAATTTATTAACGATAGCTTCGACTGACCTAACCAAAGGTGGACCCCAATCGACCATCTTATCCTTACCACCGGTCATTTGAGCAGCCGGCCAATAGTAAATCGGCCTATTCTCGACAGGAAAGCGATTCTTCATCCTAAGAGCAGCAACGTCAGACCTATCGACACCAACGGTGTTACAAAAAGTGTCGACATCAAGAATAGTAGCACTCATCAGAAGCACCTTGTTACCATGCCTAAAAATGAAACGCTCGGCAAAATCACCAACGATAACTGGTCTCAAGTTAAGCACACGGTATTCACCGACAGAAGGAGAAAACTTAATTTCGTGATCCATAACCCATTCGCAATCATCGAAATCATTATCCACAAACATTTCGATCTTGCCGGCAACACCCAGAAAGTCTCTAGCGGCTATATGGTCCTCATCTGCAATTGCGATATCCTCAAGCTCCTTAAAAACACCAATAATATTCTCATTTAAAAACCATTGCTTATACTGATTAGGACTATCGAAAACCGGAAGGGCATAGCCACGTTCTTTTAAATCGATATCGCTAATCGTAACGTTAACAAAAGAAAGTATTTCTTGACCAAGATTATGTGCCTCATCGGTAATAAGTAGACTGCGGGGATCAACGAAACGATCTTTGGTAAAAGTGGTCTGATAGAGGAAAGAGCTAAAATTCATACACAGAAATCTAGAATTGATCGCCTTATGAAGTTGCTCATAATAGGCACAGGCGCTGAAAGTGCGTCCAGGGGGCAAGAAAATATTCTCCTCTGCGTTCTCGAAGCAAAAGCGGCACTTAACGCCAGAGCCAAGCAAATTGGTCTTACAGACACCAACGGAGCAATTCCTAAAACCATTGTCGAGCTTGTTAATATCCGAAGCGGCAAGGGTAAGACTCCATTTCTTTTTGCCTTTCATTCTTTCCCAGACGTCGCATTCATAAGCATTCCTGCCTTTAAGCTCCGTCACGATAGAGCCGTATTCAGATACTAACTGGTCTTGCAGTTGCTTAGTAGCAGTTAGCCAATACATATTATCGAAAAATTTAGCAACCGTCATCCCGATGGCAGTCTTACCAGAGCCAGTGGGAGCTTCGATTATAACGATCTTTTTACCAGAATTAAAAGAATCAAGCACGAACTTGATAGCTTCCCTCTGTCCATCGCGGTAAGCAGATTTAACAAAGAATTTATCTATATCATCCGTATTATACATTTATCACCATTAAGGAACAAAATATGGCAAACATCGCAATAACGGCAGACATTCATTTAGGACTCACGGGCAGATTAAATGATACCATTTATGCACTAAAAACAATACGTTCATATTGTCAAGTAGCTAACATCGACATCGTCCTGATCCTCGGCGACCTCTTCCATGATAGAAAATATCTAGAGATAGATGTTTTAAACAAAGCGACAGAATTCTTTAACGAATGCAGAGAGCTAAAGCAGACATGGATCGTATTTCCTGGCAACCACGACATGTATCTCAGGCACAGCTGGAAATGTAATAGTTTAGATCCGATAAATGATAAATTAGTGGTTATTAACGATATAAAAGATCTTGTAATAGAAGGAAGACATTTCCATATCTTGCCGTATATGACCAAAGAAAGCACATATCGCAAAGTCTTAGAATTACTTTCACAAAAAGCTGATGCCGAAACTATACTTCTAACGCACATTGGTGTAAATGGCGCCACCTATAACACCTGCTTTACCCAAGCTTCGAATTCTTCTATAACATTTAACGACACACCATATAGGAAGATCTTCACTGGGCATTATCACAATAGGCAATCGATAGGGGATAGGGTATATTATCCAGGGTCCCCAATACCTTTCAAACACGATGAAGGCGGTATTCCCCATGGATTCTTGGTATTAGATACTGACACTTTAGAACAGAAGTTCGTTAACATCCAGAAAGCTGGTCAGAAGTTCTTCCCGACTGAAGCTCCACCACCGAATTTTTATACCATCATTCACACAGATGTTAATTCGACATCTGAAGAAGTAATTAAGAATAACCACATTCGTGTCGTGTTGGGTGAAACCATCGCGGAGAATGAGAAAGAATCGATTAGACTACTACTAGAAAACTACAATCCTAAAAGCATAAAGTTCATCACCCCGGTCGAAAAGATAACTGCTGGCAGAAAAGAAATAAAAACTTACGGCATCAGCGATTACTTCGACAGATGGATTAAAAAAGATAAAAATTTTAAAGAGCTTGATGATAAACTGATATTAAAACTAAATCAGGAAATCATACAACTCGGCGATGAACAATACCTATCAGAATCCCAAGAAATAGAATAAGTGTATTATCACACAGTCAACAGTCTAGTGTTGACAACATAGCGACCACGTTTGTCGTAGGTTTTTTAAGCAGTTGGGAAACCAGATTCGGTCTTTTCAGGCAAGTTATCTCCATTGATCTGGTTTGTATAAATAAATGCCTGTAACTCCCCAACCCGGCGATGAGCTATATCACTAGAGAAGGCGTGGCTTAACAGAGGACGGCATGTCTGCGAGCCATCAGTTGCCCCATATATAGTTCCTAACTCAAAGATCTGAGACACCAAACCTGATAGAGTGTACGGGTGACTGAACCTCACCGACGGCGGCAGATCCCATTATTATTGTTGACTATCGGCTAGCTCTAAACCCCGCAAACCATAAGCGACTTGGTGAGCTGGACTGGTAGTGTTAAATAGTAAAACCGAGGCATTAGTAACATTTTGCACCTCTGGCCATTCTTTTGGTCTTTTTTTTTAAAGACTTTTAGGGCGGGCGGGGAGGAGCTTGGTATATAATAAATGTGCCATTTAAAATAAAAATTAAAAGATAAAGGTCCACCGACAGGAAAACAAATGGCAAAATTTACACCTCGTTTCCCTAGAAACGCTACTGACGGTCAAGAAGTTGCAGATAAGTATGGAAATGTTTGGAGATATTATTCTTCCACTGACACCTGGGTATCAATCGGTTATCTTCAGCCTCCAATTATTGTCGATGAAAAGAATGATGGCTTTGTCTCCCCCGAAATTTATAAAAGAATACAATATTATAAAAACTTTAAAGAAGCTCTTAATCAAGCGCCCTTAAAGATATTGCCAGGTAGGGGAGCATACTATTATTACTTTAGATCTAATAATCGACTGATTAAATTTAAGGCTGAATCTAAAAGCCAACTGCGTATAGAAGTCAATATGCAGCGGCTTTATCGTTTATTATATAATGAGAGATGCAAAGGCCCGACCGGTCAACGTGGACTAATTGGTGCGGCTGGAGTCGATGGTCTAGCAGCCCCCGCTGAACTCTCATTTAATCCAACATTTGACAATAATATAATGTCTTTTGCGGTCTACACCCCTCAGCCTTTAGAGGCTGGTGGAAAGATTTTTCTTCCGAATGGCCACGTACCAGATATAAGTGTTAGATTGGATGAGCTTGACCCCTCCTTCACTCCCTCTCTCCTCCCATCCTATGTCGAATTACCAATTTATCTGTTTACAATAAGCAATGAATACAAAGAATACATGAGGCTTCAAGCCGATATAAGAAATAAATGTGCGGCTGGTAACGGATTGTTCTATTTCTGTTTAAATGACGTTATTAAAAATCTTGACTTAGATTCGATAAATGCCCAAAGTGTGTTAGAAATCAAGATTGACCCGACCGGCGCTGTTCCAGTTCGTTTTACAGGCGAGCTTTCTGCACTAATCGATGAGGGAGCATCAGCAGCGCTTATCGGTTATGATAAGGATTATCATATAGCCTATGGAAAAATAATCCTTAAGGTAGGTTCTTGGAACACTAATTATGCTGTAAAATCTAGACAATGTGGTCCAGACGGGGCTAGGGGTGACATTGGTTCTTCTAAATTAAGTATAAGCGAAGTGGTTATCGAGCCTGGTAGTACGGTCTTAGCTAAGAGGCCACTTATTGGTCTAAGATATGATAAAAGCTCATCTACTTTATTATCGTCATTTGGTGATCTTAGTATAGAGACGAATGTTGATAATATTTCTTTGGTTCCAGGATCTACAAATTTAGCTTTTGAAAGCCCAATTGATAGTGTTCTAGCGAGCGTTGAAACTACTGCTAATAGATATAAATCTCTAAGAATTCATGAGACCAGTATCGTTGGTTCTGAGACTCCTAAGACTAATTTTTTTGTCTGGCAGCCTCTACCAAACTGTGTTAGTAAGCATAATTATGAGAAGAATGTCTTTGATTGGGTGCCTTTAACTAGCAAGGAACCTTGTGAAATTGGTGGTGTTACTTGGTATGGTGCTGATGGCCCTAAGAATGCTCAGTATCCATGGCAGATTTTAATACCTGCTTCTCCTGAGGTTGAAAATTGCTGCCAGGAGCCTTTCTTCTATTGCCCTAATGTGCAGATGGGTGCTTGCAGCGATGTGGGTGGCGGTTCTGGGACTCCGGCCCCATCTACGCCCACTGCTTCACCAACACCAACAGCTTCACCGACGCCTACAGCTTCGCCCACTCCAACACCTACCCCAACACCAACACCTACCCCAACACCTACCCCAACACCTACCCCAGCTGGGTCAGGTAGAGCCTTGTTTGGTTTTGGTATTACTACAGGAAATGTTTATGTCAGTTTAACCAACCATGTTTCGAATACCGGTGTTGTCGCATCTGATACTACTGGTGTCGGTACCGCTAGAATGGGTCTGGCTGCTGCGGGTTATGGTGGTGATAAAGCTTTATTCGGATTTGGGATTTATAATGACCCTCTTGATGTTGTGGTCAGTACGACAAATCTTGTGTCGAATACTGGCGTGGTTGCGACCGACACAAATGGCGTTGGTACTCCAAGAATAGATCCGGCCGCTGCTGGTTATGGTACAGATAAGGCCATATTTGCATTCGGGAATACTGGAATTACTTTTACTTTTACCAGTTTAACTAATCTTGTATCTAATACTGGTGTTGTTGCGACCGATACGGCTAATGCTTCTAGTACTCCAAGAACTTCTGGCGCGGCAGCTGGTTATGGTGGTGATAAAGCTATTTTCGGATATGGGCTTTCGAACACAAATCCCTATGCATATATTAGTTTTACAAATCTTGTTTCTAACACCGGTGTTATGGCGTCTAATACCGCTGGCGTTGGTACTGCTAGGGCATATTTGGCGGCAGCAGGCTTCGGTGGTGATAAGGCCATATTTGGATATGGATCCACAAATAGCTCCACTTATGCTGAGACGAATATTGTTAATAATCTTGGTATAGTTTCAACTAATACTGTAATTGCTGGTTCTGTAAAGACGGAATCTTCCGCTACCATCTATGGTGGCAATAAAGCCGTATTTGGATATGGGTCCGGAAATGCTAGTAAGACTTATCTAAATCTCGCAAATTATGTTTCAAGCTTTGGCGTTGTTTCGGCGGATACAGCTATTGTTGGTACTGCTAGAAATAATTTAGCAGCGACTAATTATGGTGGTAACCCAGCACCGACACCGACACCATGCTTAGACCTATTAGAAAAAGTCGGGCAATCACCATCAAACGTCGTATACCCACAAGACAATGTCGTCTCACCAGACGGACGGACATTATATGTTTTAGGTGGTGGCCTTGGTAATACCCCCACCAAAGTGGCTATATTTTCAATAGACAAAAGCACTGGACTTATAACCTTTGTAGAAGAAACAGCCGCTGGATACTCGCCTTATGGAATATGTGTTTCACCTGATTCAAAATATGTTTATATTTCTTCTATAACTGGTCCGCTCACAGATCCTACTTCAGTCTATGTGATCACAATGTATTCAAGAAATGCAGCCACAGGCAGTATAACATCGATAGGAACTGTTGGTCCAGTGGTTACTAACGGTCAAATGGGTAAATTAATATTTTCTCCAAATGGGCTATTTGTCTATACTGCGACCTACAATACTATAATTTCTATTTATACTAGGAACGCTTCAACAGGTGTTCTTGCCCCGCTTGGTTATGTCGTCGTAACCATACCTACATCTAACACTTTTTATATTCGTGGATTGTATATCTCGCCGGATGGCTTAAACTTATATGTTTCTCAAGATGAGACTTTTAATGCTGGCCGGCAGGTCATAGGTACTTCAATATCTAATTTTAGCATAAGCCAATCGACTGGACTGCTAACCTATGTCGATAGAATAATAGGCAATGAAGTATTTTATAACGAAGGTATTGTTTCGCCGGACGGAAAAACCGTTTACACTTTAGGCACCAAAAATCCTTCCAATACCCTTGGAGCTGATGCTGTTACTATTTTTTCGAGATCTACTTCTACAGGTAGTCTTACACTCAGCGGTTCTATTGCTACAGCCGCAGTACCTACCGATATTATAATATCTCCGGATGGTTCAAACGTCTATGTTAGCAGCGCAATTATAGTAGCTATAGGCTCCCTAGGCGCCCTTACGACATATCGTAGAAACATATCCACCGGAAGCTTGACATATTTAGGAGAAATACCTACTGGCGTCACGCCACGAGGTTTATCGATTTCGCCAGATGGTTCATATATCTATCAGGGAAATGCCTTAGATCCTTCTGTTTTTATATTTTTTAGGTGCGTCTCACTATCGCCGACACCGACTCCTACTCCGACACCCTCATATGTTACCGCTGGTCGAGCCGTATTTGGATTTGGCGTTAGTGGCAGCCTTGCAACTTCGAGCGTTACTAATCTAGTTTCAAATACTGGTGTTGTCGCGACCGATTCTGCCGGTATTGGAACGGCCAGACATTATTTGGCTGCAGCTGGCTACGGCACAGATAAAGCTATATTTGGTTATGGGATTACATTTGGCGGCAGCATAAATACAAATTTAACGAATCTTGTTAGTAATATTGGAGTTATCGCGTCTGATACATCTGGCTTGGGAACCGCTAGAATGGGCTTAGCAGCAGCCGGCTATGGCACTGATAAAGCCATATTTGGCTATGGCTATACTACAGGTTATGTCGCTATTACTAACCTTGTTAATAACACTGGTCTCGTAGCGTCTGACACTGCCGGGGTCGGCTCGGTTAGGAATTTTTTAGCTGCTGCCGGTTATGGTGGTGATAAAGCAATTTTTGGCTTTGGGCAAAACAATACCTCAATATATTCGATGACTAACCTTGTTAGTAACACTGGAGTAGTCGCGTCAGACACAAATGGTGTTGGTAGCGGACGATCAGGCTCTTCAGCAGCCGGATATGGTAAAGATAAGGCGATTTTTGGCTTTGGTTTCTTTCAGAATGTTTATATCTCCTCGACTAATCTTATCAGTAGTATCGGTGTTGTTGCATCAGATACTTCCGGCATTGGTACCGCCAGAATGCTTAATGCAGCTGCCGGATATGGTGGTGATAAAGCGATTTTTGGATATGGAAGAACTAGTTCTACTGCAGCAGTAAGCATAACGAATCTTGTTAGTAGCACCGGCGTTGTCGCCACTGATACAACTGGCATCGGCACTGAAAGATACGGGCTTGCCGCTGCTAGTGTTGGTGGTAATTCGTTGACACCTACACCTACACCTACACCAACACCAACACCAACACCAACACCAACACCAACACCAATCAATCCATGCATAGTAACGAACTGGTCCGCTGTGCCGACGAAAGTCACGGGCGGCAGCTCTTACTATATAACTTACGGTCAAGGTCGTTTCATAAATCTAATCACCACCGAATCAATTGAGATAGCAGATGGTGGAACTGTTTCTGTCCCCAGCTACTTGCAGACATCAATCGATGGTACTAATTGGACAGATACTAAATTACCAAAAAATTATGTTTTTAATGGCTTTAATGCTTATCCTTACTTTTATTCTAAAATAGCAGTTAGCGACAAAAGAATAATCTTTTGGGCAAACAATGATGTTTATACTCCTAACTACGATATTATTTATACAGATGATTTTGGCAGCACGTTTAATTCATATAAATTCGACGGAAAATATGGTTTCGAGTTTCCTCTGAGTATAGCTTACGGAAACAATAAATTCCTTCTAGTAACACAAGACATATACACCGCGATTGGAAGGAGTGTTAACTTTTATTTTTCTGATGATGGCTTAACTTTTGGCTCTGCCACTTATAGATTTTCTTTGCCCGGCCCTGATTGGAATGTAACGTTTACTAACGGCTTATTTTTTACATTTCCAGCAGGAACTATGACCGGCAGCCAAGTTTCGACAAAGGGGTATATGTCCGATGGCGGTCCCAATGCTTTTATCCCTTTTGATTTACCTGTCGGAGCAGGCAATATTCGTAATCTAGTTTATGGTGCCGGAAGATATGTCTTGACTTCTGAAAAAGGCGTCTACTCTAGCCAAGGACCAAATCTTGGTCCTTGGGTTAAAGCTACATTGCCAACTACTATTACAACTGGTTATAGCGATAGCGCTTTCATTACTTTTGGATCTGGTACTTTCGTAATTATGCCTTTTAGAAAAAGCGTTCCTGATACACTTCAATATGCGCTTACTTCTCAAGATGGTATTAATTGGATCGTTACCGGTAGTCTTTTTACGTATCCTACTTCTCCTAACGCTCAACCAAGGGCCAACAATATAGCGTTTGGTTATACCTCACAAGATAAATCATCTTCTAAATTCATTATTAGTGCTATAACGACTACTCAAGGCACGCTCGGCGCGCCATTAAATTATGGTAATGTTCTTGTCGCTCAATGTGTTACTACTCCAACACCTACACCAACTCCGACTGCTACGGCTTGTTCCTTTTTAACTTGGCCGCCATTTTTTGCTAATAGTAGTGCTGCTATGACTATTACTAGTATAAATACTGGTGCGGTTATGCAAGCTACCTTAGGAAATACTATAGTTGTAAAAGGTAATTTAAGTTATACACCACCACAAAACGACTACAGGGAATTTTACCAATACACTAGTAGTAGTGGCGCAATTATAATTGCTTCTCCATTTTCTGCCGGAGATAAAGTATTAATTAACGAAAATTCTGCATCACAAGGTACTAATGGTTACTATTTTATCTCTAAGATTATTAACGGTATCCACACGATCGTTTGTTCTCTTACACCAACACCTACTCCAACACCGACTCCGACACCAACTCCGACCACAGTTACTACTGCTTCAAACATTTGCGGATATCTCTGGGAAAGATCAGATATCCCATCTGACAGGATAATTGTCGATGCTGCGACCTTCGGCCTTAATTATTACGCCATCACACACAATGATATCCTTGGTAATAGTTTACCACTAGATGTAGGTTATAAGAGTAATTCCGGAAAGACATGGACTACGTTTACATTACCCTCGTTGTCAACAGGATACTGGAATAAGATAGCTTTTTTAGCTGGCGCAAGTACACCAGTGTTTGTGATCTACAGCACACCAGGCGTCGTCCGGCTATCGACCGACGATGGTAAAACTTGGGCCAAACCGTTTGACGCGGCTCAGGTAGGTATTGATCTGATTATCGTTTCTATTAGTTATAATACTTCTGCCAGCGTGCTAGTTGCTATTCATTCAGACGGCAAAGTGTATAAACATGGGATTCACTCTACAGATCCAACCCTGCTCACATTTACACTAATAAATCTACCTACGATCCCGAATAATGTCTGGCTAACAGTTAGTTTTAGTGATAAATTTTATCTGATTGGCAAGAACGCAGACGGCTCTTCATATGATACTTATTTAACATCAATAGATGGTGTTACTTGGGTCGTAGAGAAATTCCCACGTTCTGATAAATGGACAGGCATTGAGGGTCATAGCAATACGATTGTCGCTATTACGCTGGCCAATGGCGCGGCGGTTAAGACTGGTACACCATCGGCATGGCAGAATATTGTTTTACCAAATAATGTTTCTTCCTTTAGCTTTATTAGAAGTTCATCAACCGCCTCGTCTTTTTATCTTGGCGCTGCGTTTCTAGCAGCGGTAAAAGTCCCGAGTGGTGTAAACAATTCTGATATAGCCCATTCTACAGATGGTATAAATTGGTCGACCTCGACATTAACTTTTAATACTGCAGCCCCAGGCCTTAGCTTTATAAATTTCTTTAAAGAAAACAACACCTTTTTAGTTATTTATAACGGCGGCGCCGATGGCGCTAAGGCTGCCGTATCATACTGTAACGAAATATCTTGTTTAACATCTTGGACAGCGAGCAGAGCGCCAGACTTTACCAGCCCGCTTGGCGGTTTGCCGAATTACTCCGACTTGCTCTTTACATATGGTTCTAATTTTATGTTGCTTAATGCAACCACTTCTGACCTTAAGATATCTGATGATGGTATAACTTGGGCGTCTTTTAATGTCTATGGTGCTTCGACACCTGGGACCTCAGTTTGGAAAGATATTGCTGTTGGCCCGAATACGACATACTTGATACTTTCAGAGGAAAAAACAGTCGCTAAGTCTGTAGATGGTGGAAGAATTTGGCAAATATACTCGACTTTACCGACACTCCCTAGTTCAGCAAGCAAAAACTGGCTTCAAGCATGCTACGGCGCTGGAAAATATGTGGCGTTAAGTTATTCTAACATAGGTGCATATTCTGTCGACAATGGTGCAACTTGGTCACAGATGACGTTGCCTGTATTCGCTGCATGGTCTGAATTGATTTACGCTAATGGCCAATTTGTGGCTATAGCATCAAAAGAATTATCTAGTGGTGCTTTGGTAAATGCTGGATACGCGATGGTCTCTACTGATGGTATTAACTGGAGCATATTTAATCTGCCAGTTAAGACAGATCCTTGGGTGGATATTGTTTATGGAAGCGATGTCTTTGTGGCTATACCTAGCGCACTAGATGCGAACTACGTCGCGGTTTCTTCTGATGCCAAAAAATGGACAAAGATATCGCTTCCAACACCAAGAATAACGCCATCCGTAAAATGGGTGCGGATATCATATGGGGCTGGCATCTTTCTTTTAACTTCTTCAGATACTATACAGGCAGTATCTGCTGATGGGTTTAGCTGGTTTATTCGCAGTGCTGGTACTCTGTCCCCAATTAGTGATGCCATCGTAGCCTTTGGTAATAATCGTTTTGTGGCGTTTTCATCGATACCTGAACGTGGTAATCCTGCTAACATTGCTATATCAATTTGCGATGCTACACCGCCCCCTTTCAGTAACCCTGACATTAGCTGTTTTAAACAATGGCCAAGCAATGCTACTTCCGGCGATGCCTCTTATGTCAATACAGTGGTAACTGGCATGACATCTGGCGCAACGCAAATTAATACGATTGTTAGCGAGCCATGCGTTTTAGGATTATATTTCCTTGATCCTAATAAAACCCAACAAAAACCCGTTTGGTATTATGGTCGATTTGCCTTTTTTAATAATGGAAGTATAACAGGTGTTAGCTCTAAATTTACGACTGCTAATACCCTTGGCAATCAGATGACATATGTTTATATAGATGAATCGACTTTCTTGTTTCGCACTGGTCTGCCTGATCCTAAACTAAATGATTATTTTAATAACGAAGACTTAACCGTTTACAATTTTAATGGTACTAATTCTATTTACCCAGGTGCTAAAATCGGCATCTCGGATGGGACATATAAGTATGTTGGATTAAGAGACTTAGGCGGCTTTACCTATTATGAAGCGACCTGTAAACCAAAGAATGTAATTGTCTATACTGTTTACTTAACTTATAAACATTCATTCTATGGTGGCCTATCCAATGGCCGTAACTTTATATTAAATGAAACTGTTAATATTGTAGGTGGTGTATCGAATTCCGCTGATTATGTAGTAACAGCCATAACACCTAGAAAAGGCTCGCCTGTCAATCCGCTCTGGGAAGGTGTAGAAGTGACTCTGGCGTGTCCTTTGATTACACCAACACCGACTCCGACTCCTACGCCGACTCCAACTCCGACCACATTTATAACTCCATCAATTTGCGGTAAATTACTTGCATGGGGATATAATGGTCTAGAGTATCAGTTGGGGACGGGTTCAAAGGAATTGTTCGTTAGTGATCCTGATTTGGTGTTGATAGCAAATCCGATAACTTTTGATGGCACTAGTTATTTAACCACACCGATACCGGTTCCTGGTTCACCAGTAAGTTGTCTTTGCGCTCTAGATTATACGCAAGTCACTGAACCTAACGTACAGCTAGGAGACAGAAAGACTGGGCCTTGCTCGCCAGGCTGTGATGGCTTATGCGAGTATATTGCTTGGGAAAACAGGGGGGTCTTATTTTGGAGGGCCTTGTCTTCTAGTTGTCAGATTACTCCAGTAAGTTCGCCGAATACACCGCCAGTGGCGACGCCGACACCACCGCCCGTTGCGACGCCGACACCGCCGCCAGTGGCGACACCAACCCCAACACCGCCACCTTTAAATTGTACTCACGGTTGCAATGCTGGTCTTGGTTATCTCGCAATCACGGCGTTGGGTCCTAACAATACTAAGACAGTCACTTTAACTGGCTCTAATGGCAAGAGTTTTAGTGCCGGTGAAACAATAATAATACAAGGTGTTGCGCCTGCTCCGGCGATTTGCTGGGATAATGTGAATGGCACATATAAAATATTATCTGTCAATAATCGCCAAATTATTTTAGAATGTGTTTCTTTAGGATGCTTTAACGGATGGGCAAGTGGTAGTTTTAATGTTCCTGTATATGCTGGGATTACGGTGATCTCGTCTGGCGGCGCAGAAATAAGAGGTATAAAAACATCTGGAAGTACAGACTATTGGCTTGCTTTCGCTTGCAGTACTATGTATTCCCCAATAACAGCGCCAATACTTACACCAAGCGATTCAAATGTTTATGTTGTAAATGATGTAATCCCACAAAACGTCGAATGTTTTGATAGAAATTCTACTAATGGTTCTTTACTTTCTAAAGGCATCATTGCTATCGGTCCCGCTACTGGAAATACTTCAAAGGGTATTTGCATCTCTGAAGATGGCACTAGTGTTTATGTCGGTACTAATTCATTAATAAAGATATACTCAAGAGATAAAACGACAGGCACACTAACAGATAATGGCACTATCTTATCGAATATAGCTGACCAAATGTATTCGATCTGCATTTCTAAGGATGGCACCAGCGTTTATGCTGCTAGCCGATTAGGTAAACTTCACATGTTGAGTAGAAATACTACATCTGGAGCGCTTGCTGTATTGGGTGAAATTAGAACTTGGGGATTACAGGAGGGACTTTGCGTTTCAGAAGATGATAAGAGCGTTTATGTTATTAATTTGAATTCGCCAGCATTAGTTTCTATATATTCAAGAAATATTTCGACTGGCGTATTAACGGCGAATGGTCAAATAGGAGATTATAAACAGGGTGATAATTTTAATCCTCATGGAATCTGTATTTCTAAAGATGGTAAAAATGTGTATGTGACGGCTTTTTATAAAGATTATGTTCTTTGGTATGATAGAGATGCTACCACTGGAGCTTTAGTGTTAAGGGGCACCGTTCCAACCCCCGCAAGCCAGCCTTGGGGGATATGTATATCTGCAGACGGTATAAGTGTTTATGTATCAAGTAATAGTGGCGCTGGTGTTTCGATATATAGCAGGAATGTTTCAACTGGTGCATTAGTACAAAATGGAAAGATTAACACACCACAAAGTTTAGCCTCATACGACATGTGCGTTTCAGCAGACGGGACTAGCGTATATGTGGTTTTTAACACTGGCTATGTAGGAGAGTACAGGAGAAATACTTCTACTGGCTTATTAACTTATGCTGGAGCTAATAAAACAAATAGTACTAATCCACAGTCAGTCTGCATCTATCCTAAAACTTTTGGTCCAGCAACGACGCCGACTCCAACACCGACTCCAACACCAACACCAACACCAACACCGACTCCAACACCAACACCAACACCAACACCAACACCAACACCAACACCAACACCAACACCAACACCAACACCAACACCAACACCAACACCAACACCAACACCAACACCCAAAAATGCTTGTACATTCATGACGATTTATTTTAATGAGTCTGGAAGTACAACCCAAGGCGGTCTAGCGCCACCCACTTGCGGAAGCACGATAACATATACCGTTGCTAACCCGACTGTCAATAATAATAATAAACTCGTTACAGCTTCAGTAAAGTTTTCGGATGTTCTTGAACCACACACTCAAGGCGGCAGCGGTGAAAGATGCAAGCCACTCACTGCTATTATATATAATAATGGGCAATATTTTGGCACGATGTCATTCAATGACATTACTCTTGTACCTGGGCATGCAGGTGCTAACGGTGCTTCTGTGTTTCAAGGCATATTAGGGATTTATTCGCTTTTCTTAGTTTGGACGTTTGAGTGTGCTCCCGCTGCTGCTCCAATAATAGTACCTCCTACACCTACTCCAACGCCGACACCAGCCCAAAGGGTTTTATGCAATATCTTGTATGGCGATACTTTTTCATATTTTGGTATTAGTCATTTAGTGTCTGGTTCAAGCGGCATGCTGCTAATTAACCCTCCTAGTAGAGGTGGAGTTAGTTTCGACGGTTATTTATATGGTTCTGGTTATTGGGCTGGAAGGCCAAATACTTCGACACAGCTGAAAAGAATAGATGGAAAAGTAAATCCTGTAGTAGCTGCGCCTGGTCAGTGGAGATATGTTAATACATTCGGAAGCATGGCTTATGCAATCGATGCAAATAGCGATCTTTACACATGGGGTATCGATACATTTGGTGAATCGTGCTTGGATAGAAAGGGTGAGACAATAGCTGAGCCAACCAGAGTAACCGATGAATTTATGCCAAAACTTACAAAAATGAGTTATAATCAGATTGCCCCTGGTAACGGTTTTACAGCATTTTTAACTAAGCAAGGTGAGATTTACTATGTCGGCAAAAACAGTATGGAAGCCTACTTGGGCGTTAGTCTAAAATGGACATCTGACACTGCTTTCGAAAGAATAGATAATAATGGCGTTGCCTATTTATATAAGCCAACATTAATAGCCAGTAGTCCAACATATAAACAGATTTATGCGTGTGATTCTGCACTGATCATTGTTGATGTTTCCGGCGGATTACATGTTATCGGTGAGAACAAATGTGGAGTGCTGGGGATAAACCAAAAGGAAGGTTATACCACTAACAAAGTAATCCCAATGTTAAATCCTATCCCAGTACAAACTTTAGGGTCAGGTGCTGGGCCTGGTGTGGAGGGAATAGGCTTAGGCGTTGGTGTCGGGTTTGGCGTCCGCACGTCAAGAACAAATGCTATGGCTATCACACGCGACGGCGATTTATTGTTTTGGGGCGGTTTTGTCGGACAAAGCGGATTGCCTACAAACATATACAAGCCTACTAAATTGACTTTGCCAGAATCTGGCGTGATTGATTATCAGCCAAATACTTCTGGATGCCTAGTAGTATTTAAGAGCGGCAATGTGTACGCTTATGGTTATAGTATTATCGATAATAACAATGCTCCTGATACATTCTCTTCAGATTTTGTCCAAGTTGGATTTGGGTCGATTAATGGTGCTTTGGTCCTAGCCCATGGCTCCCCAGAACGAAACGGATATGTCTTAGTAAAGGATTTTGTAAAACCGCAATTGCCGGTTGGCTTGGGCCTGTGTATGACTATATTCGATAAAATCGCAAATGCCGATACAATAACTGACGCTAATGGTATTCAATTCTATATTGGCGACACTATAGAAGTAAAACTAGACGTCACAACTAACCCCTACAATGGCAAGTATACGATCACCAACATTGAAAAATTTACGGTTGGTACTAAGATAACCAAACAGATGAGATTAACTTGCTTATCTGGTAATTGTTTGGCTGGCGGGTTCCCTGGGGTGCTAACGGTTCCGGCTGTGCTTCCAGATCTAAGAAGCCTAACATCTACCAGCGGCGCTTCAATTATTCCAGCTCCGGCCGGAACATCGCCTGTATACACTATTACTTTCAATCCTAGCTGCGGAACTAGCCCGACACCAACACCGACAACACCAACGCCGACACCGGCTACACCAACGCCGACACCGGCTACACCAACGCCGACACCGGCTACACCAACGCCAACGCCGACTACGTCTAAATTAAAAGTACTATACACAGCGTGGAAATAAAAAAGGAAAACCATGAGGCTTACTGATAATATAAAAGCTAAAATAGAGGAACTCTATAATCTTACACCAGAAGATATTCACGGTGTTAGCCTAGGATATAAGCATAAAAGCGGCGCTAACACTGGCGAGATAGGCATAGTATTTAGCGTTCTTAAAAAACTAAGTAGAAGTGAGTTAAAACCATCAGATATCTTGCCATCTACTATTACTGTAGACGGCGTTGATATTATTACTGATGTTATAGAGGCTAAGCCAATTAAGTTAGTCTCTTGCTATCCTAACATGAGCTCTACTCCGCTGACTTCTTATATTGGCACCGATACAAATATCACACGATTGCAAGGGCATGATACAGCCCTTCTAACACCGATGAAAGGTGGTCAAGAATTAGTACAATTTCCTACTAATTGGACAGCTGTTAATAACAACGGCCAAACGAGCTATAATTTCGATGTGGGCACATTATGCATGTTTTGTATCGATAGTTTAGATTTTAGGGTGGTTGGTCTTACGAATAGTCACGTTGCAATTGACAGAAGAAATATAGCCACAGACAGAGATATAGTATTAGAAACGCAAGATCCTTATAACATTTACGAAGACATGACGTGGGTTTATGATGGAAAGAAGCATCCGCCCAGTATGGCTGCCTTTAATACTTTTAATAACCTTAATCTGGTCGGTAGATTAAAGAGGTACATCCCTGTGACTTCAGGCATAAATTATGTAGACGCAGCTCTCTACATTCCTAACGATTCTTATATTGATGTGGCTTCATCTTATAACACCTGGCACCCTATTGGCAGCGATAATTACGCATTTAAACCAATACCTCCTTTCGCTTCAACCAGCGAGATTGACAGTCTATTGGCAAATGCTAGCACCACACCAATATACAGCACCGGCCGTACAACCGGGCCAAAAGGGTTTAGTCAGACTGCATCATGTAAGCTCATAATTACGGGCATTGGTGCTACGGTTACGGTCAACAATAATGCAAATTCAGCTAATAGCTGGGGTGACCTCATAGTATTTAAAAATGCTGATTCATCTTATTGGCCTATAGCTGGTGGAGATTCTGGATCTCCAATGATAGCTGTTATCGGCGGTGTCGAAAAAATAATAGGAATAGCTTTTGCTGGTAGTCCAGACACGGCATACGCTTGCAGAATCGATAGAGTTGCGCAAGAGCTGAAGATCGAATCGTATAAAAGCTTTCACACGACTACCGTTGCAGTACCTGATACTTTTACTATAGACTACACCGATCCGAGAGCCAAGCAAGCGACCATAACAGTGAATGGTGCGGTATATTATCAAGCTGGCTTTACTTTGGTTCAAGTTGCTACACCAACACCGACAGCTACTCCGACAGCTACTCCGACAGCTACTCCGACAGCTACTCCGACAGCTACTCCGACAGCTACTCCGACAGCTACACCCACAGCTACACCCACAGCAACACCGACAGCTACACCGACAGCTACACCCACAGCTACACCCACAGCAACACCGACACCCACAAATTGTTTTTTATCTTGGCCTCAAGCTACCTCTTATTCATTTGATTATATGACTATTACTAGTATTAATTCTGGTATGGTTTTAAAACCAATCTTTGGAACTTCTAATATAGTAATAAACAGCAATAGAGAATTTTATCAAAAGGACTTTACTAGCGGTAAGCCGGTGACTTGCACCCCATTTTCTGTCGGAGATAAAGTTCTAATAGCTCAGAACTCTACACCGATGCGGGGCTATGATGGCTATTATTATATTTCTAAGATCACAAGCGGTATCCACTCTCTTGTATGCACTCTTGCAGAAGTGTCAACACTGTGCGTAGGCGAATTGACAGGCCCCTGTGAAACGGAAAGAAACGGCACTGTTTATTACTTAGCTGTATCTCCCGATGGCTTAAATGTATATGCAACAATATTTCAAAATCCAACGATATTAGTTTATAACAGGTCTAAGACTACAGGCGCATTAACATTAAACAGTACCATAACTATGGTTGCTGCGCTCCCAGCAGATATAATCGTATCTCCAGATGGTTTATATGTATATGTCACTAACGGTAGTAACGGCCTTACAAAAAGCGGACCATATATATCAATTTATAGGAGAGACAAAGCTACGGGTGCACTGACAAGCGCTGGTACCCAATACACAGGCATAGATTGGGATTTTACTCTTGGCATTGCCATTTCTCCAGATAATTTAAATGCATATACTACAAATTATGGGTCTGGTACAGTATCGATTTATAATAGAAACATAATCACAGGAGCGTTGACAAGTGCCGGCACCATAGATGCAGCAGTTAAGCTCGCTGTTGGTATATCAGGCAGTCAACCACACGATGTGATCGTTTCTCCTGATAATTTGAATGTATATGTGACTAATACCATGCCGCCAACAAATGGTTGTGTATTATCGATCTATAAAAGAAACACAACTACTGGCGCACTAACAAGTGCTGGCACTGTACCAACTGGTAGTAACGCTAAGCGCATGTGTATTTCTCCCGACGGTAAAAACGTATATGTGCTTCATGACGGCAGTCCCGGCAAATTAACTATTTTTAATAGAAACACGACCACGGGGGCGTTAACAAATGCCGGCGACATAGATACAGGAAATTGGCCTTGGGGTGTTAATATCTCTCCAGACGGCTTAAATGTGTATGTGACAAAAAACGGTCCGAACGAAATGTTCATCTATAGTAGAAATAAGGTCACAGGCACCTTGATTAAAACAGGCACCAGCCTTATAAGTCTGTTTAATGCGCCTACTGATGTGGTGGTTTCACCAGATGGCTTAAATGTATACTCAGGGCTATTCAGTGGGTCTTTTTCTAGCGCGATTCCCGGGGGCTATGGCGGATCAGTTTCAGTCTTTAATAGATGTTTACCAACGCCTACACCAACGCCTACACCTACACCTACATCCACGCCGACGCCAAGCATTATTCAATCATTCCCTTCTGATGGTGGTGAATATAAAGTTAAATATGCAGAAGAGAATTATGGCAAAGCACTAGCCGTCAGTGGTGATGGTAAGATCCTATTGGTTAGTGCTCCGATCGCCTCAACAGTATTTCAGAATACGACCATGACTAAGTGCGGAGCGGTTTATATTTATGAACGAAATGCTAACAATGTGTGGGTAGGTTTACAAAAAATATTCTCACCCAATCCAACAGCAAATGCAAGTTTTGGTGAAGGTTTAGCATTATCACATAATGGCCAAAGAATATTCGTCGGCCAACCAAACGCTAACTCTGGCGCCATTATGGTTTACAATAGAGTCGGCAATGAATACATCTACGATAGTGATTTGCCGATCACATCAGACATGCTATTACATTCGACATTTAATGCCGAGGTGGTTAATTGGGGATATCGTTTGAGCTGCACTCCTGACGGTCTAACCGTAGCTGCTATTTCTCCAAACACAATAGCTCCTGGCGAATACACTAAGCAATTAGATAATTGGCCAACCGGATTTTACAATGGCTCGAATCCTACGGTATTCACTGTCAGTATCTATCAGCCATCCAGTGGTGCTGAATGGCGCTCGACAAAGAATGATTATGGGATATCTTATATCAGAAGAAGCGGCGGCGGCATTGAGGTGACAGCAAATCAAAGCAAAGTATCGATAAAAGGGTATTTCAGACAAAATGAACCTGTCTATATTCAGGACATATCTGATATTCACCCTGAATATACTGGGTTCTACACTACGACCCAGCCAGCGGTTACTAGCGGCATCTATTATACCATGAACATTTACCCATTAGGAAGCAACGGAATAAGAACAACTACAGATCCTATGAGCTCATACGCTGGCAATGTTGCTGTGTTTAATTATCAGAATGCAGGGTCTAGTATGTCTTGGGTAAGACAAGGTTACATGTTGGCAGATTTTGCCGGATATTCTGAGGCCTCGTTATCATTTAGCGACGACGGTTTAAGATTATTAGCAAGTGTTAAGCGCTATGGAATGCTGATTTCATATGTATTCAAAAGCCCTTCACTATTATCGAGCTATGCGTTAACCAACATTTTGGCTCTAATCGACCCTTATCCTATCGATAACGCCGGTATCTTTGGTATCAGTGGTGATGGTAAAATGGCAATGCTAGACTATGCTTTATATTATCTTGACTCGTTGCCTATCCCAGATTATATTACAGCGACACCAAGTGCGGTACTAAAAAACATCACTTATAATGGCGTCGAGGATTTTGCTAGAAACGCGAACTATTTAGCCAAAGGCGCACCGCAGAAGTACCAGATCATATCAGATCAAAGCAGCAACGGTGCTAAGAAAAATACTACATTCAGTTATGCATTAGGTTATGGTGGTGAACCTGTTCCAGATGAATCATACATATCGCCAAGCTCAGCGCTCGACTATTCTGCAATGTTTATCGGTGATGATAAAGCTGTTAGTAAGAATGGTGATGTGCTGGTAAGATCTTATAAAGATGGTGGCGTGAGATCTATATTATTCCATCAAAGCGATAAACAAATTATTACAGCGCCGGCAGGCATGGTGTGGTTTGGTAACCAAGTCGAAATGAATCCAGATGGTACCTTCTTTACTTGTGTTTACGGAAAGCGTTCTGACACCGATAAGAGTATTAGCTATGGTAAATGTACCTATGTCAGAATGGGCCAACGTTTCTATAATCAGCTCGAAAATAGAATCATATATAATAACTTCCCAGCCGCAGTTTATCCTTTAACAAATCTCGCATTGCCGACCACATATGTTACGGACTCTAAGTGCATCCAGCAGATAACCAATGTTTATGGAACTGACGCTAATTTATTAGGCATTTTTAGAGATTTAGACGAAGGTGTGTCGAAACGAACAACGACATCATGGAATAAGAATTGGCTTACAAATAATGCAGACAGGAGTCTTTTGTTTACTTCTAATACCACAGGAACGAACGGGCCAGTCACTGGAAAGAATAGTGTCGCTATTAGCGAAGATGGCGTTTCTTTTGTGGTTGGTTCGTTGTTTTCTAATAACGGCACTGGAGCCATTGAGCTTTATACTAGAGATGTGGCGCAAGATGGTACTTTTTACTCTGCTTGGTCAGCTGGTACATCGGTCTTTAAGGGTGCTGACTTCTTGTCTGTAACAGTTGATAAGGCTAATTTAAAATACCCATTATTTGGTTATTCTGTAACTATCCTAGGAACTGTTGGAAACAGATGGATCGCTGTTGGGGCTCCTAAAGCTTATGATGGCAAGGGCGTGGTGTGGATATGGAGAGTCGATGAGCGAGACCAAACGACACCCGACACTTATATTTTAATGGGTGAGAATGCCAATGAAGGCTTCGGGACTGCTGTCAAGATTTACATAAACCCTGACACGACATATATGACTCTAGCTGTAGGTACTGATACTGGATTGGTAAAAATGTATGCTAAGACTGGGCCTAGCACTACTCCATTCGAACCAACCGGCATTATAGTGGCTCCAGACGGCAAAGATTCTGGCTTTGGTAAAGATATTAAAACGACCAGAGACGGACTCCAAAACATCATCATCACTGCGCCTTTAGCATCATATCAAGGCACTAAGCTTCAAGCTGGTGTAATATATGTTTATTCATCAGACGGAACGACATTGTTAAAAACATATAGGTCAGAATCACCACAAGCCAACGACCAAACAGGCTTTAGAGCTAGCGACCGATTTTATACTAACACTGGGGCAGTAGGATATGGTTTCAGGACTATCACTGCTATAGGTTCACCTGGTCGTAATAATGGCAATGGGCAAATCGAAATTACTTTTGAGAACCCTTATCCTTAATAGAGTTTAACTATGAAATATGGCCCATACAAATATTATGCATCGATACTTGGATATAGAACTTCATTTTATACTGGGAATAATTATCCAATCATAACAGCCACAGCCGGTTTATTTGACTTTACGAATTATTCCGCTGGTTTTTCTATTCCTTTTTTTAAGATGTCGGTCAAATTATTTTCTAGAAGCAATGGCCCTTTGCTCGGAAATACTGCAAATGGTCGCTGGCAAGAATTAAATTTATCATTTATGGCTGGTAAAGTCACGGCCGTGTCGCAAGTAGCTGATTTTATAAATTCAAAGCTAGTATTTGTGAAAGCATCTGTAGATTCTGATTCAAGGCTCGTACTTACTGCTGATAGATGTACATCTAATCCAGATGAAGAAGCAACTGTAGATTTTCTAGTGGTGGGCGGGGATACAAGACAATTTGATGCCCAAAGATCGAACTTATCAACTAATGCTATCATGTCCGCATCAGTTTTTCCCCTTTCTAAAATTGGTAACACAGACGTCGGTAACCAGAATATATGTAATTCTGGGTTTGGTTTTTCTACATCAGTGTTGGGTAATGTGGTGTGCCCAAGCATTTTTCCGAGCAGTACATCTCAATCGCAAACAACTAACACTTTGGGCTATATTACATGTTGCGATGGTTATACGCCTAATACAATCCATCAAAGGGGCGTTTGGGATTTAGGGGGTCAGATAAACCCAATCATCTTTATAAAGATGCATAATAATAACACCATTACCTATAATAAAGACGCTCCAAATGGTTTAGTGATACCGATTTACTCTGGCATTCTGGCAGTAAAGTTTACGGATAAAAAATATACTTCACAAGAAATAGTAGACACAATAAATCTTGCTCTAAGCGAAATATCTCCTTGCGACGGCGTGTTAAACTTTACGCAAGCATGTTCGACAGCCAATGGCACGATCCCTTTCAAGGCCACCGTTAGCCCAGATGGAAGAATATTAATCTGTCAATCATTTTATGAATTGGCGATAAGTGGTTCAAATAGTTATCTAGATTATATATTTTCATTTGATAAAATCGAAGAAGGTCAGACATGTAAAGCGAAAGTCGGTTATATGTTATCAGACATTCCAAAAGGCTGCGCGATGTATAATATAAGTGAAGCTAAGACAGAAGCAGAAATAAAATCGATTGTAGACACAAAAATCGCTAGAATAGCTAATTTTCAGTATGATGTTTACGATTATACTCCTAAAGCTATTGTTGAAAAAATATCCGACTACACCGGCCGCGGTATAAGCTATGCCTTGGCGCCGACACTTACTGGGCCGCTATCCGATACTGCATTTGCGCTGGCCAATGAAGCAACATCTTTGTCTTCAGCGCTATGGACTACAAACCAATACAATAACAAATCGAATTACGCTGAATTTTGGACTACTGTCAGTTTAAACGAAGAAGGCATAAAAGCCGCCATCGGCCATAATAAAACTATCATTAAAGTCTTATCTGTCTCAGCATCTATTAAAGCTTCTTGGAACTACTTTGGCCATATAGCTGGGGCCTATATAACGTATCCATTTTATAACTGGGCTCTTGTTTTAAACACGAGCACATACTGTAAAGTCCAGCCTTTAAAAAATTCTGACACGATTCATTTTTCACAAAATGGAATACAATGTAGAGATTACGGAGCAGACTCGTCGAACAATGTCTTGCCATCTTGGGATGGAAATACAGAGTGTTTGGATTACATTAGATCTAGAAATAAATCTTGTAACACCGATCTGGCTCAGATTAGCACAGTAGAAATACCAAGAATATATGGTGAATATCGCGTCGGTGTTGTGTTTGATTATAAATTATGGTCAAGATATAATCCAAATGGGGTAAATAGTCTAGATTTCGCCGGCGCTTTTGCCATACCGACTATTACTTTTAAAGTAGCTTACTACTAGGTTTAACTGTGCTAACCATAATACAATATTTCGATGGTAAAATAGATTATACAAGCATATTTAACATATTATCTGTGTTTGGTCAAGAAGAACGTCAAGAAATAATTATCGTCCATAAAACTGATCATAAACCGAAGATAGTTCTAAAAGGCATACAGTTCATAGAAATAAAGGACCATGACGCCACAAATTCTGCATCGTTAAACCACATTATTAATAGCCGAGCTGCTAATTTTATTCTTTTTATAAATGGTTCAGCATATTTTTTGCCCGGTTTTTACGAAAACATATTAAATTTCATAGCTACTAATAAATCAGATATTGTCTCTATCGACTCCACGATCATTGATATCGCCTTTAATTGCGACACTGAAGGCACGAGAACTGGTAGGCTTACTTTTGATCCTGATTTCAAGATAGTTAGGGAAAAAAATAAAGATTCTAATCATACCATTATTAACCCTTCGGCTTTTATATTTGATATTAGTGTTTTTAGAGAAGCAGAAGGCTTCGATGTACCTTTAGAGCTAGGAGCAGAGACCGCAATAGCACTATCGATTGACATTGTTAGGAGAGGATACGAGATTACATTTTACGATGCTTTGCCTATTAAAACGGACTCAAAACCATTCTTTAAGAATGAAGAAAACGTAAAATATTTAAAATCACAATATGGCTTTGACATGGCTGGCGAGATATTATCACATCCTATGGCCGAGAGAAAACGCAGCGCTGATTACAGCATGCACTTGGATGATTATTATATAAGGCATTTCCCGAATTTTATTATTGATAGAGATTTAAAGCGAAAATTTCGTAATAAAAATATCGTGATTCTATACCCAGGCGTCTCCTTGGAAGATATAGCGCCGATTAATATTTATCATTATGATTATGTCATAGGAATCGATTTCGCCGGCAGGATTTTTAAATGTGATTTTGTTTTTACCCAAGAACTACATATACTCTCTGACCTTCTCAGCACATATAGCAAGCAATCTTTAATAGCGCCTGATTACATATATGACAAGATGCAAAATAAATTCGTATTGCTTAAAGATGTGACTAATAAAGTCGCTGCTATTGACACTACCACTGACAAAAATAGTATCATGACTACTGGGCTGTATTTTCTTGATAGTAATCCACTTATTTGCCTAACCCATATGTTAATATCAGCCAAGCCAAAGAAGATACAAATATTGGGGGCTGACTTCAAGTGGTCTAAAGGTAAAAGTCATATCGCCAGCAGTTACTATAATAATGGGTATGCTCTTGCTGAAAATGAATACCATCGCGAAGACTATGCTAATTCTTTAAAATTATTAGAGAGTCTCGGCAATTTGGCTGAGAACCTTGGCGTAGCTTTGATGAGGAATCATTATGTCTGATCCAACTATCATGATTATTATATCGATGCTGATGATTATGATGTCACTGATTATGATATTACTAGTACAATCGACCATATTACTTAATAAGATTATTAATGCTGAGGAAAAGCAGCCGAAGCTTGTTGATAAACAACAAATTATAGGCTATCAACAATCATCGCTTGAAAAAGAACCTGTAAAAAAATTCGATACTTTAAAAGTGCCAGATTTGGATCCATTTTCTATAGCGCCTAATTTAAAAAAACCACCAAAATCAGCTGGTGGTTTTGGAAATAAAACAGATCAAAATGATCCATGATTTTTCGATAAAAAAACAGGTAAATGATTCTAAGCTGATTACTCAAAAACCGAAAGTTCCAGAGTTAATTATTAAGGCACCTGTTCATATCATACCTGTCATTGCGCCGATCAAAATCGAAGCCAAGCCCACAATATTGAATGAAAAAACCATTCAAAAACCGATTCCTATTGTGCCCATCGATAAACCAGCCGAAAAGCCGGAAAAAACAAAGCACTTGCTATCAGGCGACATAATCCCCGATGAAAAATATGCCGAATATCATAAAAACATTTATGACAAGAAATATTATGAAGCAGTTAAGACAAAAGATGACTTAGTGTTAGGCACATTTGAGACCCCTCCTAAGATCAAATCTTTAACTAAAGATGGTGTAGTATATAGAATGGGCGATTTAATTTCTCTCGAAAGGAAACCTATCATGCCGCATCTTGGCCTTGACATTGGCACTAAAACGATCGTAGCTTCATTTAAGAACAAGAACGGTGATATAAATTATATATCTGAAATTAATGGGTTTTGGCCTTTCGAAAGAGCCACAGCATTTATTGAAAACATGCTTAAAGATCCAACTAAAGTTAGATCCGACGGCACCAGTAGGCCAGCACATTATTTTAAGCATGAAGAATCAAATCAACTAATCGTGCTTGGACGAGATGCTGAAGAATTAGCCTATTCAAAGAATGATACGATGAAAAGACCAATGGCTGAAGGCGGAATTACACCAGATGAAATGTCTATGACGGTGCTGAGCAGCATCATCCATGGGATCTTAGAGACCGCAGAACGCGATGTTGGTAAGTTTGATAATAATTTGACATTGTGTTATTGCACGACAGCACCGGCTTTAAATAAAACAAATAATATTGAATATCACGAAAGAGTTATCGATATCATCCTTAAGAGTTATAACTCACAGAGTGCTATAAAACTTCAAAAGATAAAAGAAAGTCATGCGATAGTTCTAAACCAAAGCCCAGACGGCTCTGGGATCGGCATCAGCTGGGGAGCAGGCACGGTAACGGTGACATATGTTAAGTATGGCTTAGAAGTTTATAGTTTCTGCTGGGTTGGCGCTGGTGACTGGATAGACGAGAATGTAGCGATTAGACATGGCTATGATGCACATGCTATGAAAAGCATGAAAAAGAACAGTAAGGAAACTCCAACCACAGTATCAAAAGTCAAAATGGACATAGATCTTACCCCCGGCATACAGTATGCCGACAGGCTTCAGTTAGATATATCGCTGCACTATGACGTGCTTATTAATCAAGTAGTGTCAGGTATCGTGGCCGGTTTTAAGGAAAATGAGGCGCAGGCAAGAATCGAAAATGGCATTAATGTTTATATGGCTGGCGGCACTAGCAGTCCGAAGGGCTTTGCTGAGCGTGTGGCTTTAATATTCAATAATAATGAATTACCTTTTGTTTTAAATAAAGTATCTGTGGCAGAAAAGCCACTATTTACCGTTGCGGCAGGGTGCTTGACAGCAGCAGAGATGTTCGAATAATGAATATAATTCATGTCGATGGTAGTTTGGTAGCTATTTTAATAAAAGAAACTATATATATCATCGACATGGATAATTTTACGGTCCATGACCAGATTGGTGCACGGCTAGCTATCCAAAACATTGATGACTGGTTATTTAAAAACACCTTATGGGCTCATGGCATTTTTAATTTAAAGCTTTTTGTTAATTTCTTCTTACAAGGACGTGAATCTATAGTAATTAAAGACTTAGGCGTTTTACTGTCAGAATTTATCGCTCACCTTTTTAAAAATGATCAGATCGGCCAATTGTTGAAAATGTATGATGTTGAATTACTAAATTTAGAAACAATTGACAGAGTAGTCTTACCTAATCTTAGAGATAATTTTGAAGCACACCGTCTAAAAAATGGTGAATTAGGTCTCGAATTGTTCCTTAGAAGACTAAGAGACCGAATCGCTATATTAAATCCAAACGAAACCAGAGTCATTGATAGCTTTCTAAGTAGGTTAAAAGAGCAGCATGTCGATATAAAGATGGCTATACCCGATGGCCTTTTAGAACTAGCGAATAATTTTTTATGCACGCAAGATGTTTATACTTCTAACATAAGATACCCCAATATCATCGAATCTTTTGAGAAAATTAAAGCTCCAAAAGGTAAGAGAAATGGATTAGAAACCGTATTATCTTCATAGTATAGGAGATAATATGGAATATCAAGGTTCATCAGATTTTGTTCATCTTCACTCTCACACACTTTATAGCATGCTTGATGGTGTGGCCTCTCCGGCCCAATATGCCGAAGCTTGTTATAAAAGGAAGTACCAAGCGATGGCTATCACCGAACACGGCCATATGGCCAGTGTTCCTGAAGCTTACGCTGCTTTTAAACAATATGGTATCAAATACATCCCTGGGTGCGAAATATACTATAATGATTTTGAACTAAAAAGGCAAGAGCTTTTGGCAAGCGGAATAAATGTCAGATCGCTAGAATGGAGAAAAGAGAATCCAGAGCTAGCAGGAAGAATTATCAGAAATAGACATCTCACAGTAATTTGCAAAAACAAGACCGGATTTGAAAATCTCTTAAAGTTAACAACTCAAGCATATGAGACAGGCCTGTTCGGCGTATCTATTAAACAGTATAATCGCATATGGTTTGAAAAGTTATGTGAATATCGCGAAGGACTTATTATATTATCAGGATGTCTAAATGGACCTATAAGTCATGAATTGCGTACTAAATCGATAGTAAATAAAGCAGGCGATGTCATCAGAGAAATAAGCCGAAAAGAAAGGCTTGAAAACGCTATCGCCAATATAAAAAAATTTAAAGAAGCGTTTGGAGAAGACTACTACATAGAACTACAGATGCCTGGTGTTGAAGGCGACATGTTTGTGTTTCAGACATCTATTATGCTGGCAGACCATTTCAAGATTAAGACCGTGCTGGCTAATGATTCTCATTACATGGAAAGAAAAGATTTTCAAATCCAAAAGATCATGATGGCGATAGCTCAAGACGTAACTGTTGACTCTCCTGATTTATTTCATACAAACAGCGACGAGCAATACTTCAAACAGCGTAGTGAATTATGGAGTAGATATAATGAGACTGAATATTCCAAAGGGTATACGGCTAGAGAATTCGAACTAATGTGTGATCATACTTTAGAAATAGCCGACAAATGCGAAAATATCGAATTTGATACGGATCCAAAAATACCGACCATCGTAGACGCTGATAATGAATTACGGCGCTTGGTCGCATCAAAGCTTATATCGTTAGGACTTCATAAAAATGAACAAAAACACTTGATCGATGGTAGAGAAGTTACCTATCTAGACCAAGCTAAAATCGAATTAAATCGTTTTATAGAAAAAGGTTTCGCCAGCTATTTTCTCATTACTAAGAATATTATAGAGTACGGTAAAGAACAAGGTTGGCCGTTCACTGCTAGAGGTAGCGCTGGAGGCTCCTTAATTTGCTACTTATTAAATATTACATCAGTCGACCCTCTTTCGTGGGGTCTTTCTTTTGATAGATTTCTTGCACCGAGCCGCGGTGGCTATATGCTTAATGTCAAGATGACTAAAGGAGATTAGCTTGCAGAAGTATTTATTACACGCTTTGAACACACATTTAAAAGTCATGCAAAAGCCTACTGAAACATTATGTGTATTCTCGCTTAAATTCATCGATGTTCTTATAGATGACGATAAAGTCAGAGCTGAGAAAGAATCACTAGATTTGTTAATAAATATTCAAAATAATATAATTTCTAGCATTGTCGAAACTATTGACCGCCTAGAGAAAGAAGCTACCGATTCTACTAAAGTACTGGGATCGGCGATGCTTAATACAAGAAAATCTATTTATTCTCATACAATAAATTTAAAATTAGTAGATGTAAGTAATCTAGAAGATAGATATAACAAAGCTATAGTTGAAATCGCTAAAGCGATGAGGTTATTTAATCTTTGTGGTCTTTCTGAAGCAATTAAAATAAATGATGTAAATGGGAACCAGATATGTTAGAGATGCAAATAAATAGATTAGATAATTCCAAGATTAATTCTAAAATCGTCGTTACTTTAATAAAAAATAATGGCAAAAAAATGAAGACCCAACGGCGTGATATCGCTTTTAAATTGAAAATGACTGATGATACCATATATAAGTATCAAGCTATCCTAGTTGGTCTATCTGCGATAAAAGATGTTAATCAATCGATAAGAATCAGCATGTTGGGGTTTGAATCGAATGATTTATATGGTACATCAAACGATAAACAGCTATATTTCGACGAATTAAAAAGACGTATTATCAAAATATGCCAACGTCATAATAATGTATTTTTTGATGCTAATATGATAGCTTTAGATAATGATTATGTCAATATAATTAAAAAGTATTTAGTATCACAATCAGAGTACCATGATACCGGTACAGTCTTAATCGATAAATCTAAGGTTTAATACTATGGCTGTTTGGCACAACACAAGCTTAGATCTTTTTATGTATATTGAGATATAAAATTATGGATCATAAAGGTGAATATGATAAATATGCTTTCATTATAATGGAAGCGCAAACCGATAATATTGTCAACATAGTACGATTAAAGTCGAACGAAGAAAGACTGAAAACCATTAAAAGCATACGTTCTAAAGGGCAATATTTATTTTACGCTATGACGCACCAAGACGAAAAAACCAAGAGGGTCACTATAAAAAGGCCCTTTGTCGTCGATTTTGATTCAGTTCCTTCAGCTGAGGAATCAAAATGTATTGAAAATGATATAAAGAAGCTTAGCTGCAAAAAATGTGGCAAAAGTTTTACTTCTACTTCTGGGCTAACGAACCATCTAAATGCAAAACATTAAATCTTGGGAAGAAATTGTCGAAAAGGCTGGAGAGTTGGTTACCGATAAACCGAAGATTTATAAAGACAGACTAAAATTCGAAATATATGAAATCGAAAAGCAAGGGGCAGAACGCTACTGGTTAGAATTAGTGACTGATGGAACGACTTTCGATGCAAACCCGAATCGTCTATTACTACCATACCTTTTAAATCTAGTTTCTGTCGACCCAATCTCCACAGACCATAGCGGCATCATGACAAGCATATCTGCCAATGATGTTTTAAAATACAAAGACCATAACAATGGTAAAATGCCAACAGGAATCTACAGAGATTCTGACATGCCGGACATCGATATAGATTGCTTGCCTGGGGCCAGAGATCATTTAAAAGAATACGTAATTTCTAAATATGGCCAGAATTCAGAAGATAGTTATGGATCTGTATGTAGCGTTGGCACATGGCAAACTTATAAATTCAAATCTGCAATAATCGATGTCTCTGTGGCTCTTGGAATAATGTCTAGATTTGATGCCGAAAGAACGACCACACAATTACCAGAGCACGCAGATGATTTGCCGGAAAATGGTATATCAGTCTGCAGAGGTAAATATTTAAAGGAAGGTGTCGAGATAGAATGTGGCACTATTCACGGTGATGCTACTTGCCCATCTTGTAAGCAATCCATCACGGATGCTCCGACTATTGGTCAGCTTATTGAAGAACTACCAGTTCTCAAAGAATTCGCGATAAAAAACCCTGAGATCATAGCATCAGCGATCAAACTAGTAGGCAGAATTAGAAACATGGGCATGCACGCCGGTGCTTTACTAATAACAGACAGAGCGTTGTTTGGCAATATACCTATGGCCAAGAGCAGTAATAAGGGCTATTGGGTAAGCATGTGGACAGAAGGTAGAAGCACCCAGCTCTCAAAATTTGGGTATGTGAAATGGGACTGGCTTGGTCTTAAAACCTTAGAATATATATTTAGGTGTTGCGAGATGGTTAAACTTAACCGCGACATCAATTTTGGCGAAAATTTGTCTGGCTGGGAAGACATCGATCCTAAGCAACGTAAAGCCGGCTTTTTTATCGATGCTTCTGGTGTTAAACACATTATCAGCCTCGACGACGAAGGGGCTCTAAAGCTAGCAAATAAGCAGAAATGCGATGGTATTTTTCAGTTCGACACTGAATTAGCCATGTCTTTGCTGGCTCATGGCGTTAGGAATTTCGAAGACTTAATGTTAATCAATGCGATGGGCCACCCAGGGCCAATTGCCGCTCTACCAGAGACAATGGCAAATCGTGACGATCCCACGATGGCATGGAAAAAACGCATGCATCCAGAAGTCTATAATATTCTTAAAGAAACTTATGGACAACTGGTTTATCAAGAGCAATTAACGCAGCTTTGGCAGAGATTAGCTGGATTTACTGCGCCTGAAGCTCAAGAAACGAGGAAGGCCGTTGCTAAGAAATGGACACACAAATTAAGAAGCGTAGAACAGAAATGGGTCGCTGGTGCTTCTAAAACCATCGGCGAAGACGAAGCTCGCACTATTTGGTCCAAAATGGTATCATTCGGTCGTTATGCATTTAATAAATCACATTCTGTAGCTTATTGTTTGGTAACCCTACGATGCTTGTTCCTAAAAGCGCATTTTGCGCCTGAGTTTTGGGCATCTGTCATGAATGATTGCCATCCAGATAAGCTGGTACGTTATATGGGTGTTGCAAGATCAGAAGAATGGAAACCGACAGCAATCACTAAACTCGGTTCGAGCAGATCAGATGATCCATTGCGCTTTGAAGCTATCGACATTAACAATTTATCATTAAAGTTTATAGTAAAAGATAACACGATATTTGTTGGTGTCAGTAGCATAAAAGGCTTTGGCGAAAAAATAGCTGAGTGCTTAATCACTGCACACAAATATATAAACATGGATGATTTTATTTTAAAGACCGGGATAAAATCTAAAACAGTGTTAGAACGGTTAATTAAACTTGGGGCCTTTAGAAATCTTGAAAGACACAATAATAGCAAGGCTTTGTGGGTTTATTATCAAACGAAGTATGGCAATGGGCCAGATGCAAAAGAGACTAAAAGCTTCATCTCCAACCTCATTATTTCTAAACAAGGATGGAATGATGGCTCTATTGCGGCTGAGAGGGAAAGACTCGCCAGTGAATACAGATTGATCTATCCAAAGAAAAAAGTTATACCTAAAAAATTACTTAATTGGAACCCTGAACCGATCATCGATTTTGATGCCGTTCTTGGCGCTATCGGAGATGATTTTAGTTTTGAAGAAAGACTACAATTTCAGAACGATTACTTAGGATATTACATCGACTCGCCTCTAGGATTATTTAGTTGCAGGGGTGATCTAACGATTGCTGCAGCAAAGACAAATGCTAAGTCCGGCCAAGACATCATAGCTATCGAAGGAATAATTGTAAATATAGAATATGCTACATCAAAGAATAATAAACCGTACGCTAAAATATCGACATCAGATGGTATGTTAAAAACCAGTATTATGGTGTGGTCCAAAGAATTGTCGGGGTTAGATAAAACCAAATTGATGATTGGCGCCGGAATTAGAGTGATCGTGGATTATGATGGCGAGCGAAATAGTTTTTCATTACGACGCAATACTTCGATAAACATACTGAAGAGAAAGCCAACTAATGCAACTGCCGACGAAAGACGGGATTAAATGCGACGGCTGCGGGCTTCAGTTTCATGAAGATTTTACTTATTATTCGATAGATTTTAGAAGCGCTAAATCAAAATTTGGGCAACACTTATCATTGAGAGATCTAGACTCAGCACCAATGGTCGACACTTTTGATTATTGCAGTATGTGTTATGAGAAACTCCAAGACAAGATAGTAGAAATAAACCAAAAAACATCTCAGAAAACTGGCTCAAGATATTGTGATCTTTCTGGACAAGATCTGATGCAGTTAAAAACATATTACTATGCTACCATAACTGGAGCTACAGTCAAACAAACAGGTGTACCATTTACTTGTGAACAGTGCGGCCTTCAAGCGCACACCCCGACAACAGTATGTAAGTGCGGGTCGGTTAAATATGTTAGGAAAGCCGACGTACATACTGATAAAAAATTAATAGAAATCTTCATAACACCAGATATATTTAATAGCTTTGCCGTTAGAAGAGAAAAGCATAAACAAGAAGGAAGTAATTGGAATGTTACCAGCTAACCCATATGATTTGCATGAAATACTCTTAAATAACGTCTTAATGCATGCGAGACCGATAGAGTGGAATTCTCACATGGTCGATCAGCATACTAACAAGAGTGCGCTTGGCGATCAAGTAAGAGCCACAAAGGCCGTCCTTACATGTCCTGATTGTGCATCTTTAGTCGAAATATTGGATATGTATGATCTTAATGGTTATTATTATTGCGAATGTTTTAAAGGTTATAAAAAGACTAGAGATCAGCTGCAGACAGACGAAATAAATTATGAAGACCCATTTCAGAATCCATTTTCAGAAGATCTGAATCTAGAATCCTTTCTATACCCACAGATAGCTAGTACACCGGTGAAAACTGGAACCATTAAAGCTGATAAAAAAGTAAAGCCCAAAAAATTATGTAAGGTAGATATCAAAGCTAAGAATAATGATGTCATCGCTAATGAAGATAACATCATGAAATTGGCGAGTGAACCATTCAATGACGAAGATCTATTAGAATAAGCATATGAACTACATTTTAGGGTCAGGCATAGTTGGTCTAACTGCTCGACACATCCTAGGAGCTGATTGGCAAGTAGTTCCATTTTATAAAAGCAGATTTTTTTCGAGCAATCCACCATTAGATGATAACTTCTTGTGTAGACATGAGCGGTTGGACTATATTATTGATAAATTATTGCCAGGTAAAATAGTTAATTCTATATTTTATAAAAGATCTTGGTCGATGAATGGCATATTATCAACGAACGGCGATAAGATAGTTATTAATGATTGGCTCGACAAAGTTTATGGCAATGATGTGCCAGGACAAAGTTTACCTTACTATTTGCAAAAAGACATATTTCAGATTTATAATAATGTCAGGATCAGCGAAATTTACAAGGCACTGTTAGACTTATACTTACCGGTCCTAAAACAGAACGCTACTGCCGGCTTGCCGACTTCAATCAGAGATGGATACATATATTTTGGCGAAGAAAGAAAGCCATATGATAATATAATTAGCACAATCCCAGCCGATGTTTTATATAACCTTACTGGACGTACAAGTTTATTAAAATCTAAGGATATGCATTATGTGCATTTGTTTACCGAGGAATTAGATTTTGAAGGCGCTAATCAAATGATGGTCGCTGATAGAGATATCGAATTTTTTAAAGTATCGAACATAGCTCCAAGTCGATATTTGTTTTATTTTTTAAAAGACATGTTACACCCTGGCATATATATGCAAAATTTTCTTAAGAAATTCGAAATTATAGACGGTACTATGGTTAAACAGGCTTTAACACTAGGAAATACGATAGATATAAGCGTATTCAAGAAAGAGAATATACATCCGATAGGTAGCTATGCTATATGGGACCCTTGCTTGGATGTTGCGAGCTGTTTTTTAAGATTATTAAATACCCTTGACACCGGATTTAAAAAATGATTAAATCGAATGCTATAATAATTCCAGCAAGATTAAAATCGACTAGGCTCAAGAAAAAATTACTTATCGAAGTTAAAGGCAAACCAATTATCCAATACACTATTGAGAATGCTCTAGCGAGTAAGAAGAAAAATCGTATTATTGTAGCGACAGAGGATTTAGATATTAAAAGATTCGTCGATAGTCTCGGATATGATGTCGACTGTGTTCGGACACCCCAATTTAATAACGGCACGGAACGAGTGCGACACATATCAAAAGAATTACTTAATGGTTATGCTAGAGTGGTAAATCTTCAAGCTGATGAGCCATTGTTTAACGCAGATAGTATCGACGCCGTGTTTGGTGAAATAAGCAATGACATTGTCTTGACTAGCGCATACTCCTTTATTAAGAGTGAAGCTGAATATAATGATCCGAATACCGTAAAAGTGGTATTAAACGTATTCGACATGGCGCTATATTTTAGTAGATCATCAATACCACACGGTGGTTTTACTTCAGCATGCAAACATATCGGCATATATGGTTACAAGAGAGACGTACTTGCTGATTTACCAACCAGTAGCAATTATCAAAAATCAGAAAATCTTGAACAATTGTCTTGGTTAGAGAACGGCTACGCTATAAAAATGGTTAGAATCAATTATGAGACAATAGGTATTGACACGCCAGAAAATATCGAAGCTTTTAAGGCTACTCTTGAGAAGTAAGCGTATCGCTGTCCGACGGCATACTTTCAAGATAATAAGCAAATTCATCCTTATTTTCGACCTTGCGAAGATATTCAAACTCGCCCTTCCTTCTTAGATAATTTCCGAACCTCATAATCATCGTCGAAAATGTTTTGAATCTAGAAGGAATATATTGCGAAAGATCGGTTTTTGATAATCTGCAATTATTATCTTTAAATAATTTATAAATGAAATCATTATCGACATCTTTTTCTTTTTTCTTGTCTTCAACAGCGCCGGCTAAATCTTTAATGTCTTGAATTGTGTCCTTTAGGATTTCGCCGGCTTTACCGGTTAGATGTAAAGCATTTTCTGTCGCTAATTCATCTATATTAATATTTAGATCAATGTCGATGATAGTGTACTTAGTCATGGAGGTCCTTTATGAAATGTTTTTTATGTACCAGCGATGCTTTCGATAATTCTCAATTAACAATACAGATGGAAGACGGCAAGAAAGTCGATATCTATCTATGCGAAGTACATTCTGAATCCTCTATTAAACAGCTTAAGGAAGCCTATGTCCAAAAGAAAGTAGATTTAGATAATTTAATAAAACAAGCCAAAGAGCTAGGATATAGTATAGATCTGGACAGTCTCTTGAATCCATCTAGCAGATCTATCCTGACGGCCACGGAGATACACGTAGCACCAGAAGTTTTACAGATTCCTATTAAACCGGCTACCCAGCCTGCTAAAGTACAAATTAGGCAAGAAATAATAACGGAAGACGACGAAAACATGATTCCGACCGAAATTATAGACAAAAAGGTAATGCGGTCAGTCGGTGGTAATACTGAAATGGGTAATGTGTCGGCGCATCAATCTTATGATTTTAATAGTCTCGGAGACAAGCTGCCAGAAAACGCTAGAATTGGTAAAGTAAAAATGGCTATGGTCGAAGGGCGCGGTGGCCAGCCCATCGCCATACCACAGAAGCGGGTTGATGGGCTTGGCGAAACGCATATCATGATAAATAAAGCAGAAAACGATGATAAGTTACAAGCACGATTTAAAAAGATGGCTCAGGAGAGCAAATCAGATAAATTCGCTAACTTCTCCCAGAATGGATATGCAGACACGACTAGACCTTGTCCGATTTGCAGGGGCAGTGGGTTGGTTAGGAACGGTAAAAATGAATCAAGTTGTCCAAAATGCGCTGGCGGTGGTATGATATCTATCTAATAGTATAAGGTCTATTACCCATACCAAAGAATTGGCGGTGTCTTTCACTTACTGGCACCCCTGTTGAATATGAAGTATCACCCTTCTGACTATTTCCCATATCAAAACCAGACGAAGGATTAAACCCTGAAGGCTGTCGCCCAGAATTAAAATAATTCTCGCTGTTTAAGACTTCACGCATTTTTTGCCCTAGAAAGCCTTCATTCAAATTCATCGTGTATATCCTTTACATTTTTCTTGTTAAGGTCGGTCTTGATGATGTCGAATTCAGAAGCTTGTTCTGGCTGCGATACCTCTTTAATACCATCCATATCAGAATTTAATCCTGAGTCCTGCTCTGCCCAAGCATCGCGACCATCTCTTAACTCTTCTAATAATTTGTCTGCTAGATCTAGAGCTTTTGCGATTTCAGAGGAATCAATAGCTTGGGCTGTAAGCTCTTTTTCCATAGCGCTATTAAATGTAGTTGATCCAAAATTCTTATAACTATGCGCCTTATTAAAAGCCTGCAATATGGGCCCTATATAAATTAATTTAGCGTTAAACAATTTGTCTCGATATTTGGAATAAATATCATTATGAATAAATTCTAAGCCATTTACACGCTCTAGATCATTAAGATCATCTTTATCATGACCTTTGAGGCCTAATTGGGCATCTTGATTCAGGTAAATATCAAGTGCTTCTAAAAAAGTCTTTTGTTTCTTATTAAGGCTCATATTCATTCCTCACTTAAATTTTAAATTTGATTGTCATATATTGGTATTTATCTGATGGAAAACGAAGAAAGAATTAGCAGATTCGATCAGGTTACTATTAATACTACCCGTAGAGTAAGTTATCTATCTGCACCTGAGGGTCAACAGCTTAATCCGAATGGTATGTGGATGGTAGCTGCAGCTATAGGAAATGAATTATTATTAACTAAAGAATCAATAGTAATACGGATACCTGCGGCAGATGTTAAGAAAGTATTAGATTATCATAGGACATTTACAAACATCTTAGACTCTTTAGGAAAGTTTAACAATTATGAAAGCAGAAAAGAAAGACCCACCGAAGACCCTCCAAGACCTGATGAAGAGGATTGATAAGGACTTCGGCCCAGGGACAATCATGCGTGGCAGAAGCAGCATAGTTAATGTTAGCATAGTCCCGACTGGAATCCCCTCTATCGACAAGGCATTAGGAGCTGGTGGTGTGCCTATCGGCCGTACTTTGGAAATATTCGGGCCAGAAAGTAGCGGAAAGACAACTACATGCCTACACATCGCCTCTGCATTCCAGAAGCATTATTTCAAGGGTAAGGAACGTGATGGTGTTGTAGCATATATCGATGCTGAACATGCCCTAGATATAGAATGGGCGAGAAGATTAGGAGTCAATACGGAAACACTTTGTATTTCTCAACCAGATAGTGGTGAAGATGCGTTTCGACTTATAGAAGTGTTGGTAGAGTCTGGCCAAGTTGATCTAGTCGTGGTTGATTCCGTGGCTGCACTTATACCTAAGGCTATATTAGAAGAGGATATCGGTAAAGCCACCATGGGTGCTCTAGCCCAACTCATGTCTAAAGCATTAAGCAAATTAAAGGGCAAATGCAATAATAGCGGCACCACTTTAGTATTCGTTAATCAGCTTAGAGAGAAGGTCGGTATGGTTTTTGGAAACCCAGAAGTGACACCTGGCGGCCGTGCACTTAAATATTATGCTTCGGTGAGAGCAGAAATCAAACGCAGCACCGCTATAAAATCTTCTGATGACACTGTTATCGGACATCACACTACTATGAAAATAGTTAAAAACAAAGTCGCAGCTCCTTTTAGAGTCGCTGAGTTCGACATATTCTATGGCACAAAATCATACCCGATTGCAGGTATTGATGCAGTTTCGTCCCTTTTAGATGTCGGCCTTGATGTCGGCGTTATATCTAAGAGCGGATCATTCTTTAATTATGATGGTAAAAGTTTGGGCAATGGTGCTCAAAACGCTTCTAAAGCCTTAAGGAATGATGACGTTCTGTTTAAAAAGATAAAAGATGAAATATACTTAAAGGCCTTCGGCCCTGATTTCGGCCAAGTAAAGGTCGATGATGATTTAGAAGACAAATACCTTGATGATGAGGAAGACCCAAATGGCAAATAGTCCAAAGTATGATGTAAATGACATAGTTTATTTTAAAGCCTCTGCTGCTAGAGGCTTTATAGAACCGGTAAAAATAGGTATCGTTGCAAAAATCGATACTACTTGGGTGTATGGTCTAAAATATAAGACCGCTGAGCCTAGCGCGCCTAGAGTTTTTGGCGACAGAATAAACTTCGGAAACCTTGGGGCCCAACAGGTATACTACACTGAGGACGAATTCCAAACGTATTGTGAAGCTTTAGGGGTCGCTGAAAAATACTTGACTGGCCAATTAACAGCGATTCAAACACTTATCGCCGCAAGTTGCGGAGTCACGGGCTGATAAATGACACAAATCGTTTCTTATGATGCTGGCAACATAAATGATAATGAAGATGAAAAACCATTTGGAAAATACCAAGAAGAAGCGATAATTTCATTAGCTCTTGATCACCCAGAATTCTTCTCCAACGTCGGAAGATACCTTAAGCCAGACATGTTTGGTCGAACCGAATGCAAGTATGTTATGGCTGTTCTTCTTAATTATTACGAAAAATTTAACATTATCCCCACTAGGCCACTGCTTAGAGATATAGTCGAAAAACAATTAACGTCTGATCAGCCTTTTGAGATAGTGTTCAAATTACTTGATAGGAAATCAGACCCCAGAGAAGTTCCGATCATCAAAGACACTTTAATGAAGTGGGCCAAAAATCGAGCATATGGTTTAATTTATAGCGAAGAAGCTATACAAGCTTATGAATCAGGTCGTTTTGAAGAATTAGAGAAAATAGTCTCAGAGGCAAATAAGGTAACAGACATAGGTGAAGGTGGCTTTTGGCTGCTAGAACAGTTTGAAAAATTATTCCAATCAGACGCCATAGATCATAGAACTACGGGATTTCCGAGACTTGATCGAATCCTTAATAATGGCGGACCATCACCAAAAGAAGTGTTATGTTGGTTAGCGCCGACAAACACCGGTAAATCGATATTGTTGGTTAATAATGCGATTTCATCTCTTAAAGGCGCTAATAATGATGGGACAAATGGTCAGGACGTACTCCTTGTTACCTTTGAGCTAGACACTATTAAAACCGCTCTAAGATGCCTTTCGGCTACGACAGGTATACCTCAAGATCAAGTAGCTAATAATCAAGATTACATTAGAAGAGTCATTAACACTATCAAAGACACCTATAATAAAAAGCTATTAATATATGAATTTCCCCCTGACGAATGTAGCGTGGATCATATATATGCTTTAATAGATAATCTTAAACGAAAAGAAGGATGGCGACCAGACGTTGTTGTGGTTGATTATCTTGATTTAATGGTCAGTCGTAATGCAGCATATAACAAGGATGATTATACCAGACAGAAGCATATCGCTACTGAGCTACGTGGTTTAGCTAAAAACGAAAACGTATTAGTCTTTACTGCTACCCAAACCAATCGTAGCGGTGGGGAAGGGTCGGAACCAATCGATCTATCAAAAACCGCCGAAAGCTATGGTAAGCAATTTGCACTTGACTATGTAATTAGTTTAAACCAATCTATCGAGGATAAGTTGGAAAAACCGCCTAGGATTAGGTTTTATGTCGCTAAAAATAGAAATGGTCCTAAAAATGAATTAATCACCTGTGAGATTAATTATGACACTATGGTAGTTAAGGAGATGGCCTGATGAAGATGCGCATCATAATTGATGTCAATGTTTCGAAAACATTGGCGCAAACGATGGAAAGGAATGGCTTTAATGTTATTCCAGAGGGAACTGGGTTAGGGATAAGAATTCCAAATAGTCCTGCGATCACCAAGAGCAAAAGCAAAATAACGTTTACAGAGATTTTTACAGAGATTACAGATGAACCAAGTACAAAGGAGATAAGATGATACCGAAGACTGCTAAGCTAATAAAAGAAGAAACCGCATCAAACACCAAGGCCAACGTCGATGAGCCTAAAGTATGCTCAAAAGCCAAGAAATGCTGCGATAGCGAGCCAGAAAATTACCAAGAAATAGAAATACGTGAAATCAAATGCCTTAATGATTTCGTTGCTATATTGAGATTCGAAGAAGAATCGGTAATCGAAATACCCGATCATCAACGTCTTAAAAATGAAGGTATGGTTATTGGCGTTGGGCCTGGTGTCCCTCCAACTATAAATGCACAAGTTATAATAGGCGATGTTGTAGCTTTTATGCCGCGTAATATAATCACCGAGATTAAAGGTACAAAATACCCCTACGAAGGCAAGACTATTACCATCGTTTCAGAACGCAATATTATTATGACATTAGATCCAATCATCCACAGGTTCGTATAATGCCAGAATACATTTATAGATGCGTTCCATGTGAAGAAAAGCTAGCTGAAGATAATTCTAGTGTCGATGCTGATACGTATGATGCTCAAGTTCTTTTTGAGACAAGTCATAGCATGTCAGCTGCTGGTAAAGAATTATCTGAAGCCCTAAAATGTCCACGCTGCGGCGCATCAAGGGCAGAAAGGTTCTATGGTTATGATAATATCATATCATATGTCAGAGGCAATGGTTATTTAGATCGCGCTGGCGCTAGAAGAGACATGCATAAGCATACATTAGTTAATAATGACCCATACGGTCATATGCGCCAGCCAGGAGAAGTCGAAGATTTAAAGATCAAGCTAGACCAAGCAGGAAAACACGACCCGAAACCTAGGCATTTCGTAATGGGCGCAAAAACGACATAATGTATTGATTCATTATGAAGCCAATTCTATTCGCTATCAAAAGAGGAAGACAAGTCGCATATCCAGCCATCATAGGTATTAAACGCGACCAAAAGATTTACAAGCAAATCCTTTTTGATAATAGCAACGCAAAATCTATAAGCGATATAAGGATTGACCAGTCCAAGATAAAAGCATTATTCGACCATGCGGTTAGCACCAGATGCGCGATAGTCACCAACGATCGCGCATCACTGATCGCCGCTATGGGTTATAACAATAGAGCTATCGCCGACAACATCTTCGATCATAACGAAATAATTCATGAAACAAGTGCCCTCGATGAATTTTTAGCATCAACAGATGCTTCCGTTCAAGAACCATATAAAAAGCTATTGTTTGACGCTGGGTGCGTTTATGATAAACTCTCTGACTTGCCAATTTATGTAAATTACACTCCTCTTAAGTCATCTTGGTCACATGACACATTTACTGGCAGGAGCAAGTGCACAGGTTTTAATATTCAAGGCTATAACATGCCTGATTTTATCACAAGGGACGGGATCTTCGAAGATAAAGTATTACTGCATTTCGACTGGATCTGCGCTGATCTAAGAATAGCATCAGTTGTATCAGGAGATGATGAATTAGAATCAGCTTTTAGGCATGGTGATCCATACGAGTATCTTTTTGATCGCGCAGGGGACATGTTTACTGATCGCAAGGATAGCAAAATAGCTCTACTTAAGGCAATAAATTCTCTGAATTTTGATAGTAGCATATTTGATATATGCTATGGAGATCTTAGAACTTGGCTTATAGAGTGCGCCCATAAGCTTACTGAGAGTGAACCCTTGGAGACATTGCTGGGCCGTAAATTTATTATCCCAAAGGAAAAGACCATATTATCAGGTATTAATGGTGTTCTGCAAGGATCTATAGCCCATGCTATGCAGAACACCATTACGAAAGTTAATGCTTTATTTCCAAGACATATTATATGTGACATCCATGATTCTCTAGTAATGTCTTGTGAAAACGACCGAAGTAGCATACAATATATGATAAATAGTGTAAAATCGATAATGTCGAAACCGCTTGAAGGGCTGATAGATAGGGATATATATTTTCCGTTAAGATACGGCATTGGCAAGAAATGGCGAGAATATAAATATAGTAATATACAGAGGGAACATGAACAACAAGAAACTGCAGAAGATACGTCAGAGGGCTAAAGAAAAGTCTCTTTTACGAGCAAAACGCAAGATCGAAGCGGAGCGTCGATTTCAAGAAGGGCGCAAAGAACATATAAGAAAAACGATCAGGAATAGTATCGTCAATGAGATCACCAATAAATCATTTAGTAAAAGTAATTGGTCTGGAGATAAATCATCTAATAATGATGATGTATTATCAAAGCATAGGACGGTAGGTTTTAACAAGGAATTATTCAACGATGGAAAACGAGAACCGTGATTGGGTACTGGCAAATGTACCCCGCGAGCTTATTAATTCATCATTGTTTAAATTCAATGTGAAGCTACAAGTCATAGAAAGGCTAGATGACAGCAACAAGCCAGTCTATAAAGTGATCACTGTCGACATGTTGGCAAATGTCGACATCGATTATGAGACTCTCGAAGAGAATATCTGTGATATTCCAGCCCAATTCGCTTTCTGGTCTGCTGTGTATTCAGAAGTTAGATTGGGTGTGGCGATTGCTGAACGTAAACTCAAAGTAAGGAGGGCAGAAGCGACAAAAGCGGTTCTGGAAGAAGCCAGGACAAATAATGTAAAATTGACTGTTGATCAGATTAAAAGTATCGTTGAAGCCGATACATTATTAACCAAAGCTGAGATCTCGTATAGTGAAATACAGATGAAAGCCGGTAAGCTGTATAACATGGTCGAAGCTATAAAAATGAAAGCCGAATTGGCAAGAACACTGGCTGGTTTTAAAAAATTAGAAAGATAAGGTGCAATATGGCATATGATATTGATGCAATGCGCAAAAAGTTAAATCAGATGACTGGTAAGCAAATGGATGCGGATGAATTCCGCCCCAAAAAGAACGAAAGCACGACAGAACCTATTAAGTATAGATTCTATGTCTTGCCACCACTTCTTGAGGGTGATGCGCTTAAGAGCGGTGTGGTGAAAAAACCAATGGATTTGTTTTATATTAAACACGGTTCCCATTGGATCAACAACCGACCTCACCCATGTCCAAGAGCAGCAGGATCGGCTGAAAAATGCCCAGTCTGCCAGTTCGGGTTTGATCAAATGCGTGATGAAAAAGACGAGGACAAGCGACGAAAAATCCGATCTGATTGGATGCCTTCTGAGAATTATCTTGTCAACGTTTACTTCACCAACTGGAAAGGTAATCCAGAAGAACTAAGAGGCAAAGTAAAATTCTTCAATGCCACTTCTACCTGTTTTAAGCTATGGTCACAGGCATTAGAACGTGAAGATTGTGGCGATCCTGACGAACCAGAAGCATTTGGTGCTTTCTTCGACGAAAACAATGGTAGTCTATTCGAATTATCTGTCCTTAAACAAGGCAAGAATAATAGTTATGCTACTAGCGCTTTCAGAAAAGAAAAATCTGGGCCGATGGTTGTCGATGCCGATGGTAAGCCAAATCCAAAGGGGTTAGCAGCTCTTCTAAAGCTGAGAGTCAATCTTTGGGAAAAAGTCCAGATGCCTGACGCTGATGCTCTAAAATCACTCCTCAATAGTGTTATCAATGGTGATGAATATACCCCTCCTAGCAACAACAAAGCAGATACCAGTTTTGATGTTGATGAGTTGGAAGGTAAGGCACCAGCGAAGCCAACACTAGCGAAGGGTGCAGGGGAAAAAATAAGTAAACCCAGCAGTGCGACTTCCGATACGGAAATCGATAATCTGCTTGGGCAGCTTAATGACGATTAAGAGGTCCGACAATGGCTATCGGTGTACATTTTGTACGTTTGGGTTTATTCACAGTTGATATCAACGGCGCTAGGATCGACAAAAGCGGTCTTGGCGCCTCTATCAATACCATGAAATCTACTAGTATGGAATTTCTGGTTATCCCTGACGCAGCTGTTCCTAATTCGTCTGGTTATCCTACGATGAAGGAATTTATAAAGCTAGAAGCAGACGATAACTTCGTAGTAAGTCACATCGACCAATCAATTATAATCACATATAATCAGTCACAAGTTAATTCCGCTTGATGTAAGTAATTAAGAATTAATTCCGTATTATTTCATTGGTGACACCGATGGCGGAATTATTATATCATTTATTTAATCACGGACATCACCGAAAAGGCTAGTGCTAAATGTCAGAAGAAGTGACCAAAAAACCAGATAGGTCGAGAATAGGTAAATCTAATGTTAGAAAGGGTAAGACATTAGAAAGAAGAGTAGCTCACCTTTTAACTGACTGGACAGGGGTCGAGTTCAGAAGGCGAAGAGTCGAAGGTCGAGACGCCACAGTGGTTGAGCGTGAATCGACTGCTGATGTTATACCTGTAAAAGGGATGGTACATTGCTCCATCGAGGCCAAATCTGGTCATGGCTTTAGTCTTGATGCACTGTTAAGTAGCCATGAAACTACAATTTTTACGAGTTGGTGGCACCAAGCAACATATGATTGCACGATTTTAGAAACAGTATTTAAACGCTTATTTTTTCCGATGCTTTTCTTTAAGCCGCACGCGAATTTTGATTGGGTCGCTGTTGACCAGCGATTATTCCTATATAACATCTTAAAGCCAAGTGTCACCGCAGCTGCAAATTATGCAAAAGCAATCGAAGTCAATCAACCGATATGGTTTCCGAGTATTTCATATGGGTATTACCATATAGCGCCTAAAATATCCTTAAACGTTAGTCATTCTAAGAACAATAAAGTATTCGAATCTCTGCAGCTGCCATCTTTGTTTTTTTGCAGATGGAAAGACTTTGCTGCAAACATAGACCCCACTTCATTTTTCGTGGAAACATAATGTAGGAGATGCACTATGGGCTGCTGCGGAAATAAAACCAGAGTTATACCGATTAATAATATTGAGAGAGTGTCTGCAGCTAAACATAAACCAGTTATTGATCGTATAAATGTTAGACAAACACCACCGAAATACCCAACTAAAATCGATAGGCATAGGGTGTAATTATGGGATGTGGATGCGGATCTAGCGGTGTACAAAGGTCACAACCAGTGACTGAACAAGTTCGGCCACAAGCTGCCGAACAAGCCAGACCGCAGAAAGTCATACAAATCAGAAGTGCTTCTCGGCCAGAAATTGCGCCGATAGCATCAGCAGCAGCTCCAAACATTATAAAGTGCCCTAAATGCGATAGCCATACAATTCGTGTAAATATTTCTGGACGTCAAAGAATACAATGTTCTAACAGCAACTGCAGGAAAATCCTATCGTGATAGCAGATATAATTAGCTTAGCACTTATAAGTGTGGCTGCCGAAAGAATAACCGAGATATTAGTAGCCAGTAAATTAGTCCAGCCTTTTAGGGACATATTAAGAGATAAAAACATAAACAGTATGTCTAATTATGGTTTATGGTGGTTTTTAGACAGTGTATTTCAGTGTGGTTATTGTATGTCAGTCTGGGTAAGCATTTCATTGTCTTGGCTGACACCAGCTTTAATCAATGACAATTTTTATATAAATTATATATTAATGATATTTGTGGTTCATGGTTTTGCTAATTTTTATCATGTTTTTTTTGAATATGCTAGAAGAGGTCGAGCTAAATATTTTGAAGTTAATCTTGGGTACAAAAGGGTCAATGAAGATGGATGAAATAGAACAATTAAAGAGTAGAGAAGAAAATCGGCTATCGCCCGAAGTCCTCAGGCCAACGGTGGTTAGAACTATCGATGATATTAAAATTATATTATCAGAAATAGACCCAACAAGAGCAACAGCTAGTAAAGAATTAGATATAGTAACGCTAATGGACGTACCAAATGGTATGCCTAACCAACGCTACCAAGTAACAGCTAAAACAAGATCTAAGACTAAACGCGAATATCTCATAGAAGGCATGGAGATAGTTAAAAAGACTATCGAATTTTCTAAAGAAGAACCGATATCAACAATGGTTAACGGTATCGAAGTAAAGCCTGCAAGGATGCTTGATCGCACTACCATGAGAGCTTGGGTAGATAATTTGATCAGTCATTGGTTAGGGGCAGCAAGAGAAGGTCTTTTGATAACTTGGAAATTAGAAGACGGTTATCAATACAACTATGAGATTTATGGCCACAAACTCACCAGAACCAAAATCGCGTGAAGTGGTTTTACCACCACTCATACAGTATCGTGATCTTGCTAATTATGTCCCAGCTTACGGTGACTTCTTAGTATGGTCGGGCTGGCTTTCAACTTGGTGCGGTGTGGTCACTAATTATAATAAAGAAACTAAAGACTTGTCGATTATTTTTAATAGCGTACCTTTTGTCCTTTTTACTCTATCTCCTTCTGAACAGGAGAAAGAAACCAAAGTCATTAAACTAGAGGCTATAAAAAATGCGCCGAAAGGGAAGTACGCCGTCCAACAAAGAGATTATTCCTCAAGTGCGGCCATCTGGTATATCTAACCAGCCTAACGCTACAGCACCGATGCCAAAACCGCCAGCGGTTCTAAGGTATCCGGAAATGCTTGGCGAAGACTACTTACCAGCCATTAAAGATACTTTGGCTTACGTTATAAAGCCATATGCTTTAGAAGGCTTATCGGTTATAATATCAAAAGACGAAAAATCTGACAATATTATGATATTATTTGCCGATTGGTTTGGAAATAAATTAGACTTATTAGAAAAAACGAATAAATTAGTGATAATGGCAGACGCATTCTTAGCTAACAATGTGCAAATTCTAATAAATTTCATGAAAATGATAAAAGTAAAACAAGCACAATACTTTTTCTCAGGTACAACTTATGAAGAAATGATACTGGTCGATATGCAGACCTCTATAAATAAAATGTGCGGACCAGGGATGATTAGAGATTTATTCAGCAAGATAATGAAGACGCAAGAAGTTTTAAAAGTAGAACCGATCGATGAGAGGGCTATAAGCGCTATAAACACCGGCAATGGTATCTATGAAGGAGATATCATTTTAAAACCTTCTAGATTTAGACAATACCATAATCTAGAAAAGGGGCTTTATACTCCGTTATATGTGAAAATAACCAGATGAAACTATTTGTAAATAATCACCAAGATATCCAAAAATTAACAGATGCTCAGGGCAAAGTTGTTCAGGTACGACCAAATCAAAAAATCCTGTTGCCAGATTATTTTGATAAATACGTCACATCTGGGCATTTAGTTCACGCTAGAGCGCCTACATCAGGAACTCGCAGCGCCGCTAGCCACACTAAAAACAGACAGTCAAACAGCCTATTAGAACGAAGAAACAAAAAAACCGAAACTAACATAATAAACCCCGAAAACAATCCATCGATACCAACGACTAAAAATAATCGCCAAAATATGCAAAGAGCCGAAATCCAAAGGCCGCAAGTACGCAGCCAAAGGCAGAATGCTGTCAGGCAAAAGAAAATACACACGTCGCCAAGGCAGGTCGATAGCCAAAATAAATTTAAAGGTAAATCTATACCCAATCCAAGGGAGCAACATATTTATGATCAATCAGACAATCTGTCTGGAATTATAAACATCAGTAATGATATCGGAGTCGGAATACTATCATATAATAGACAGCAAAGCTTAAAAAGACTAGTTGATTCTATTATAAAAAACACTAATTTATCGAAGACCACTATCTTCATAAGCGATGATGGTAGCACAGAACCGGAAACAATAAGTTATCTAAGCAAATTAGCAGCGACGAACCGATTTTGTATCATCATGAATGATAAGAATTTAGGAATAGCCGGCAATAGCAATCGACTTTTGCAATGTCTCCAAAGATTTAAATACGGCATTATTTTAAATGATGATGTTGAAATCACCAGTTCTGGCTGGGAATATTTCTATCCTGACGCCATGCAAATTACTCAATTTAAGCATTTCATATATAGAGAAAAAAACATATACGGCGCCACCATAGGCGACCCATATAATGTCAAAGGCATAAATCTTTTAAAAAGCGACAATCAACCACAGGGTGCTGTTCTTGCATATGAGACATCTGCAGTAGAGAAGATCGGATTCTTCAACGAGGCTTATGGGCAGTATGGCATGGAGCATGTTGATTGGTCGACTAAGTTTAATGATTTTAGTCTACACGATGTTAATGGATTTTTTGATGTCTATGGTTCGAGTCGTTATTTCTTATTACATAATGAAAAATCATCTGTACCAGAAAGAAGCGAAAAATTGCAATTCGCTAGAAATCTTTTCAGAAATCGAGAAATAAAGAAGTATAATCACTCTGAAGATTCTAAAACCGATTCTATTAGCGTTGTAATACCTTATAGGTCACAAGACCGATCAGCATCAGTTATTACCGTTATAGATAGTATAAAAGGACAATTATTCCCAACGATCAATATAATATTATCAGAGCACGATCATAAAGCCACCATTGATACGACTGCTATTTTACCATCGATATGTCTCCATATTCACGCAGAATCTGAAGAACCATTTAATAAATCAAAAGCTTTCAATGGTGGTGTCGACATAGCAAAAGATGATTATCTTATATTGCATGACGCTGACATGCTAGTACCAAATTATTATGTGTCAGAAGTCTATAAGACTTTATTATTTAACAGTAGTTGCCATCTAGGGAAAGATGTGAGTTACTATGATAATAATGACACAGACATAATCAATCGTGAAAAGCGTGTGTTCAAGCCGCAGAATTTTGAGCGTTACGTATCATACTTTGAAGGTGGATCATTAGCATGTACCAAAAAATATTACAGCGAAATAGGTGGTTTTTATGAGGCCTATTCAGGATATGGCTGCGAAGATTGCGACTTTTATGCTAGATTAATCGCTGGTGGAAATTTTAAAGATGATCGTCGCATATCGCTTTACCATTTAAACCATCCAAGAAGCGATAAATGGCAAAAATTTCACGACCAAAATGTAAAGCTAGAGACTACGCTTAAAACATTATCAAATATTGCAAGAATCGCTGATGCTAAAAATTTATTAATACGAAAAGGATATAAAACAATATGAGAATTCTAATGGTACGCCGAGTTAGCGGGGCATTTGGGTATATCACAGATGGTATGGTCAATGCTTTGCGATCTAAGGGGCATGAAGTTAAGCGATTCGATGGCGAAATGAGCACTTGGAACGAGTTCGATCCTGATATCTATATTGGATGTTCAGGCCACAGAGAAAGTATTCCCATCGAAGGGCGAAGAGCTAAAGTTGCTATACATGTTAACCCTTATGGCCCTGTTTCGATACCTGGCGGAATTAATGAAAGCCAAGACAGCGTTGATTGGGTTAAAAAGCAAAAACCAGATGTGGTCTTTGGTTATGGTTTCGATGAAGATGCTATACTTTGGAGCTATTGGCATCAAAGGGCTAACACACGTTGGATACCAATGCCCACCGCAGCAGATGCTACTATATTCTCAGATTTAGGCCAAGATAGAAGAAACCAAATCATTTACCTCGGTGGAAGATGGACATATAAAGCAAAGACTATCGATTCGTACCTTCTACCAGTGTTAAATTCTTTTAGGGGAAAGTGGAAGTTATATGGCTGGGGCGAATGGCCAGAAGGAATGTCATCGGGTGAACTGCCGCAACATGAAGCAAATGAGTTTTATAACACCGGAAAAGTAGCTCCATGTATTTCAGAAATTCATACTCATACACATAATATAGATATACCAGAACGAGTTTTTAAAGCTTGCTTGGCTGGTTGCTTGCCGATCCACGACACCGTTCCGGTATTATCAAGAGTTATACCAGGCCTCCCAGTCGCAAAAGATCCAAATGACTTTCTTGCACTGCACGCGCATTATCTTGCTCCTATAACAGAAAAAGAACTTAAAGAAAAAAGCGCAAGATTAAGAGATTGTGTGGCTAAAAACCACACATACCACCAAAGAATGCACAGACTATTGCACGGATTGGGTTTTCCAGCAGAGGCAAATGATATAATAATATAATATGGCGCTCTTAACTGATAAATTTTTGTTTTTACACATACCAAAAACTGGTGGTTCATATATAAGAAAAGTCATCGATCTTATACATATAAAATGGGTTGAAAAAAGCCACCACCATAGCTGTTTCCCTGGATTGTTAGATCATTTATCATCGAATGATCTCTTAGGAAAAACCGTTATCTGCTTTATCAGGCATCCATTAACTTGGTATCAATCACGCTGGGCTTTTAGATTGTCGCACCAAAGTGGTTGGCAAGGTAATGGTCTTGACCTAGCATGTGGGTCTAATGATTTTAACATGTTCGTTAACAATTGTATAGATTATACCGGTAGCGATAAGGGTTGGGCATCGTATAAAATGACTAAATTTATCGATAATATACCAAGCGGATTAAAGACCTTTATCGGCAAGCAAGAGAATCTTCGTAATGATCTTATATCGGCTCTGATAGAATGCGGAGCGGTTATAGCTGAAACCGAACTGCCGCTATCGCCAAAATTTAACATGTCCTTGAATGATGGTAAACAGTCCCACATTATAGCCAAATACGACATAAAGACATATGAGCGTGTAATGCAGTTTGATGGCGAATTTATGAATAAATACTATAAAGATTATAACGTTGACCATAAAATCCTTTTTTGAGTCCGGTAGCACCTGAGCTCGGTCGATGGTATGTAACCATGGCTGGACGAATAGGAGCATCCGTGAATAAACCCATATACAGTATAATAACGTGTGTTTCTAATTTTGACATTTATAATGAATGCGTTGTAAATTCATTTTATAATAGCAAGATCAACAAAGAACACTATGAACTAATACCAATAGACAATAGAATGTCGATATATACAGCACCACAAGCCCTTAATTATGGTCTAATTATTGCTAAATCTGACTTAATTATATGCTGCCATCAGGATATTTCATTCCTGCCAGGATTCTTCGATGAGGTAGAAAAATCGGTAAAAAAAGCTGGAGGCGATTGGGGAATAATTGGTAGTTCAGGCCGATCAATAGAAATAGATGAAGTTAGTAAGAAACCAGATTGGGTAGGTGTGGTATACAATGGTCACCCAAATCAGCTTGGAGATGATTTTGACAATAAACTTATTAAATGCTGGGATGGTAAAAAAGAAATGAAAGAAGTGCATTGTGTCGATGAATGCTTATTCATGATAAATAAGCGACACAATATCACATTTAATCCTGAGATAAATGGTTTTCATTTTTACGGAGCTGATTTAGCGCTCTCTATGAGATCAGCTGGGCACAAAGTATATGCCACATATCTTCCAAGCATTCACCATGGTGCTTATTCAGGCAGCCTTAAAGCGAAGGATGATTATTGGCCTTTGTTTAGAAAACTACTTAACATGTGGTCTACAATTTTTCCAGAATGCTATGGCACTCATTTCCACTGGACCACGTCCGAAGTAGGCATGGAAATAGCATCTTACATCTCAATAGAATCTGATACCGAGAGTTTTAGAGCTTCAACGACCAACATAAAAATAAGAGAAAATAGAAAATGATCGATTTGTTTATTAACTGTCATACTGCAGGTTATGATTGTCTTGATGATAGCATATTTGAACATAAATCGATTAACGCCAAGAGAATCGCCTGTGGCATGACCAGGCCGCCAAAATATGATTTATCTGAAGTATCAGATTTTTTTCCAACCTATGCTTCCTTAAATTCATCGATTTTTGAAAGTTCTATAATATTGACAATCTGGGAACATATAGAAAATATTAGCGATAATGAATATATTGGTTTTTTACATACAGATATCGAACCTTACTTTACGAAAGATGAATTATGGGCTAAGATTATCGACTCTTTATCGCCAAATGATGTAGCTTTAGGTGTTTCATTTCCAGCAGAGTACAAAATCACTCAATGCGGTGAGTGGGACTTAAAAAATGATTTTGTCCTTAGACCATCATTAGACCCAATGGTGCGCAATAAATTCGACTTAGAGAGATCGATTTGGGATACTATTAAGAGACTTGATCGTCCAATCTATGAGTTTGCAATGTCTAAAAATCCGCCAATGATTTACTCGCATATGTTTATAACCACTAGAGAGATTTTTAATAAACTTGGGATGAGAATGCGTAATATGTTAGATAGATTATTAGCATCAGAAATGGGTCTTTGGACACCGCATTTATTCGAACGTCTTGTAGGACTTTACCTATCCGAAATATGCAGTGTAAAAAATGTCGCTGCATTTATACATCATGCGGGATCTAGTCCTACTAAACCGGGCGCTTTAAATCTTTATGGGACTGCAGGATATAAATATTATAAAACTTCAAGAAAGATTTTTGTTTAAATATTTATCAATTACAAGAGCGAAAGTCGCTTCAATATATTCAAACCATTCTGACGGTATATCGCTAAAATTGCTCATGCTATCGTTAAGCCCTGCCTTCATTGTGATAAATATCGTATTTTCTTTTATGTTTAGAACTATAGGCGTTAAATTAAGATTTAAGTCATTGGTTTTACTTTTAAAATTAATATCTGTGGCTATATTACCGATATCGACAGCTCTAACAAGAATACTTGATAATTGGCTTGATATGCGATATTTTTTGGTGATATCTGTAGTCGGCATTTTAGAATTTCTTCTTTAAAGTAGCTCCGGGGAAGTTTTTAGTAACATCTTGAGATATCTTTTTACCTTCGTCGCTTATCTTTTTTCTTACTTCTTTTAGCTGGCTTTTCGATACACCATCGGTGTTAGAAAGCATCGCCACCCAACCGCTAGGCTGTAATGCCAACATTGTTTTAGCTGTGTCTTGGGTGCTCTGCGCCAGAGATTTTAAATCAGTCTTTAATAGATATCTAGGCTCGATAGCATAAAGAGCTGATGTGATAATGCTTGGTGCATATGTTTTTAGCTCGGTCATGGATTTTTTTAAATCTTTGTACTTATTTGCGTTTTTCTTGTCGGAATCTAATATTTTTAAAAAGCCTGAGATAAAGTCATCACTAATTGTCGACCACGTATCAGAGCTAGGTTGCTTGAAATATGATCTCAATAGTTTAGCTGGCTCAGAGTCTTTATATCGGTCATCATTAAAAAGTATATCGATTAGCTGGCCAAATATCTGGCTGATATTTAAGACAGGAGTGCCGCCGCTAGAGATACTACCAGCAGCTTCATAAATATTTAATAATTTCATTTTATTCTGCCTCTAAATCATAATCGGCTTTAACCATCATTTCGATTAATTGCTTAATCTCTATTTTATTTTTCCATCCCAATAATGATTCTGCTTTTGCTGGATTGCCAAGCAGAAGATCAACTTCAGCTGGTCGATAAAGAGCGCTGTCTAAGCACACATAATCTTCATAGCATAAGTCTACACATTCAAAAGCTAGCCTTACCAGCTCCCTAACAGACGTCGTGGTGCCTGTAGCGATCACATAGTCGTCTGGTTTATCTTGTTGAAGCATCAGCCACATTGCTTCGACGTAATCACCAGCGTAACCCCAATCTCTTAATGCTTCTAAATTTCCAAGATATAATTTATCTTGTTTACCATGTTTTATCTTGGCAACAGCTGAACTGATTTTTCTGGTGACAAATTCATATCCTCTTCTAGGAGATTCATGATTATATAGTATACCTGAACAGCAGTACATTTGGTATGATTCCCTGAAATTTATTGTCATCCAATGGCCATATAATTTGGCGATACCATAAGGGCTTCTTGGGTAGAATGGCGTATTTTCGGTCTGAGGTGTTTCTAACACTTTACCAAACATTTCGCTTGAACTAGCTTGGTAAAATCTGATGTCTTTGTCGACTATTTTAATAGCCTCTAACATGTTTGTAACACCCAAGCCAGTCATGTTTGCTGTGGCTGTCGATTGCTCCCAGCTAATATGCACAAATGATTGTGCCGCTAAGTTATAAACTTCATGAGGTCTAACTTTATCGACTATCCTGATAAGAGAGGCTAAATCAACCAAGTCGCCTTGATGTATGTGTAGTCTTGGAAGTATGTGCTCGATCCTGTTAAGAATCGGCAGACTCGTCCGCCTAACTATGCCATGGACTTCGTAACCTTTAGAAAGTAATAGTTCAGCTAGGTATGATCCATCTTGCCCGCTTATTCCAGTTATCAGTGCACGCTTCATACGATCTCCTAAATAAATTATATACAGATCTAAAAGTATTGTAATATGGTCGAGATTTTTTACCAAGGTAAATAATTGATAGGTTGTTAAAAATCCATTAGTTTGGAGTCCTATCGTTTACCGGTTTTAGAAAGGGATATCATGAAGACTTTTGTTTTGGCCTGCGTATTGCTCGGGACTATTGGTGTGTTTGAAGCTGAGGCCGGTTGTGGTCAGCGTTCAAACGGGTCTTGTGGCAATAGCCGTGCTAAGTTATTCGAAGGGCGCACTCGCGGAGGCCTCTCCTGTGGTAAGACTCGCGTTTCTTCTTGTTTTGCGGCTCCAAAGGCTTCTGCCTGCACAGCTTGCGACAAGGCTAACGAGAAAGCCGCTCCTGCTGCGTCTAAGTCTGAAAATAAGTAATTGATTAATTAATCATCGCCAGATTGCGTAGACTATTACTTTCCCTTCAAATATACATTAGAAATTTGGCTACTTATATTGAAAGGAGACAGAAAATGTCTGCGCAACCTGCCAATTCTTCGATTTCGGTGTTTATGAACCTGAGGTCCTATAGGCGGGATCTCAGACATGAGTCTCTGGCTGCTATTTGCAAGAGGCTTCGTCCTCTTGTGATGACCATCCCAGGAGAAGAAATTCTCGTGGGCGTTCTTAACAGAGATACCGGCGTCAAAGACATGAGTTCTTATATGGGCGAAGCACGTTTTAATGCTGGTCGTGGCTTCCCAATTGTAATCGGCACCTTCGGTCAAACTAGCTTCGCTGAAGCTCAGACCAATCTTGCTGATATCAATTTTGCATTCCAAATCGGCTCTGATAAATTCTTGTCCAACACCGCAGCTGGCCTAACTGGCGATCTGTTTGGTGATGCACGAGGCCTAGCATCTGATATAACCACTTAATAATCCTTAATCGGATTATCGAGAATTAAAAGAAGACGGGGAGATCGATAAAATCTCCCCGTCTTCTTATATAAACCATATCCGAATATAAATTAAGCCACAAATATATTATATAACTCAAGGAGACAGACTATGCGCTGGGTCCCATTTACAGCCTTCATAAAAATTGTGCCATCATTAGCGAACGGAAAAAGATTCGAAATTATAAGAAATGCTCAAAAACTATCAGTAGCATTATTCGAAGAAATCCCTAATTATGATGGTGGGAAATTCCAGCTATCGTCGCCTAGTGGCGGACAACAAAACAGCCAAACAAATGGGGCTGCGTTGAGTTCCTTCGCCAACGGCACCGCATATAAACCACAATTTGGGCAATCGCCAGCCCAACTGACAATGTCTGGATTCTATAAATCAGAGGCTAAAAACGCATACACGCAGCCTGAAGTTATGCGATTCTCTGGCAATGAAAAATATTCAGGCATGGGCTCGCATTTAAATGAATTGATGCCAACAGGCACAGTATATTCAGAAGTATCAGACATTCTATCGATTCTTCGAGACGCTTGCGATGCAGCGTTTCCAGCATCAGTTCCTTATAGCGTATTTCGTTTAGAATACAATGGCTTAGTATTTGGGGACAGGGGATTAACCTTCCCTGATTAAATATGGCTATTTTTGGACCAGCAGATCTACCCTCTATATTAAAACTACGTTCTGAACCAATGAAAAAGTATATCCTGACCAAATTAGGATATCCAAATGTAGATGTAGAGATACAAGAAGATCAATTCGAAACGATTTGGAGAGTGGCTGGAGATTTTATAGCTAGCTATTTCCCCAGAGAGCAGAAATTAGCTGTTTTTTGGACCAACCCATTGCAACCAACATACCCTCTTCCAGAAGACGCTTATTGGGTCCAAGAAGTGCATTGGGACCCAGCAACAACCAGAATAAACGATGTATTTGGGGCTGAAAGCTTTTTATTTAATGTCGGGCAGGTGTCCGGCATACAAAATATGCTTTTAGATTACCACCTTCTTCAAGCATATAGAAAATTCTCCCAAAAAATACTTGGCACTGAAGGCCACTGGGAAGTGATTAACGAAAACAATAAATTTACACAAGGTGATTCATTAAGTTCTAAAGATCAAAAAATACGGTTATATCCGACACCAAAAGGCGCTTTCCCAGTGACTGTTCTTTACATCCCTGTCGTCAATAGTTTTAGAAGCCCGCAAGCTAGACAGCTATGCTATGATATGATGCTTGCTGAAGCTAAAACCTCGCTGGGTGCTGCAAGAAGAAAAATCTCAGGATTACCAACACCAGATGGTGGTACAATATCTTATGATGGTGATGCTCTCATGAACGAAGGCATCAAAATGAAAGAAGAGATAATTAAATCTGCTATTGATCTCGGTGAACCATATGGAGTATGGCTATGGTAATAGAACCGATTGAAATTAGCTTCCAATTACAGGTACTACCTGACCATAGCGTCATTATACCTGGCTGTGAACCAACATCGGCAATATCAAGTGCGTCTCTGTCTTATTCTATGGCACTTAATGGATGTGAACAACCGAAAGTACCAATTAAATTAATATTAGATAAAATCCCAGGTAGCTATATAAAGTATGGGTGGAATTTTAACCTTGGCTATAACCAGACTTGGTTGGTGTTTCCTCCTTATTTGGCAGGCTGCCCATGCGATGATAGACCCGATTGGTATAACATGCTGAGATGTATAGCTAGTGAAATAACTGACCCGATTGTAGTTGAAAAAAACTGCGATGTTCTAGAACGCGAATTTTGTAACCCAGAAATAAAACCAGGGCCAAGCGGCGGCGGTGATGCTTATGTGAATCCTCCAGAAGGTCCATCTGCCTTAGGCTATGGTGGTATTTTACCACCGATTCCACCTTGGGCGCGGAAAAAAGTTAATTTCTGTAAATTAGCGGGCATGGACAAGGAAATGAAGATGATGGCTCCGCACGATACTAATATACTGGATTCTATTTTAGGAACTTAAATGGATATTGGAACTATATTAAGGCTGCAAGGCCCAGTACCGACTAATTTAGCTCCAAATAAGTTTTATTCTGGAACCATCTTTTTTTTCGAAGATGACGCTTTCTTGTTTTATGCTGGCGGCAATAACGGCTACAATAGAGCCACATATATAAGCAAAATAAATATTGGCGCCGGAAGCGTAAATGGGTTTAACTTCGATACAAACACGTTAGCCTTGAGCGGCGGCCCAATAACTAGAACTGGCACGATAAAAATAGATCTTATCGAGAATCTGGCTGTGGTGGGGCAGTACGGTTCATCGACCACGATACCAATCATAACCGCTAATTCGCTTGGATTCGTTACTAGAATGAGCGAAGTGCAAAACGATACGGCTGGCGGTACTGTCACGCTCATGGAAATGGATTCAGATGATTTAGAAATATATGGATTACCAACACAATTACCGACATGTCCTCCACCAGCCGTGCCGCCGCCGGTCCAATGTGATGAGTTAACTGAATTAGGATTTTTAGCAACCGACACTAAGCCAGCTGACATCTGCATAAGCCCAGACGATGGTTTTTTATATGTCGCTAATAATGGTAGTATTTCAATCTATAAGCGTATAACAGGAACCGGCTTGCTGCAAGCATTAAGCCCTGTGATTATTTCTGGGATTGGTAATGCTATTATTATAAGCTCCGATGGTAAAAACATATACGTTATTAACGACACAAATAGTATCGACATGTTTTGGCGAAATACCACTAACGGCTTATTGACATCAATCGGATCCATTGCTACTGGCAACACGCCGGTTGATATGTGCATATCTGCTGATGGTAAGAATGTTTATGCTGTAAACCTTCTGGATGACACTATTTCAGTATTTGGGCGTGATGACACGACAGGCTTGCTAACATCATTAGGCGACATCGCTGCTGGCACCGAACCGAATTACATTGCAGTAAGCCCTGATGGCAAGAATGTTTATGTTATCCACCGTGGCTCAGCGTCGCGCACGATATCTATTTATGCACGCAATACTACATCTGGTTTGTTAACTATAACAACGTCTATCGCTACTGGCGTTGCGCGTGGTATCGCGATTAGTCCAAATGGTAAAAATGTATACGTTTCTGATCTCGATAATGTCATAGTTAACTATGGTAGAAACACCACGACAGGTCTTCTGACTAAAAAAGAAACCTTTGCATCTAATGCGCCTTGGGGTATTGTGATTAGCGCTGATGGCACAAGCGCTTATATTAGCAGTATGAATAATAGCATAAGCATTTTTAGACGTAATGTCACCACTGGCTCATTCTCCGCAGTTGGGCAAATAGCAGCTAGGGGTGGTTATAACCTTTGCATTAGCTATGATGGTTTAAATGTTTATGTGCCAAATGTGAATTTAGATTCGATAACAATGTTCTCAAGGAAGAATTGCACGCCACCTAGCACTCCGACACCGACACAGGTAGATCTTAGACGCTATCTTGTTAGAGCGACTCGCGGAGGTACTGCTGAGCAAGCATCAGATGTGGAATATTGGTCGTCTGGTGATGGCTATGGAGGCACCACATGCATGATAGATCTGGTCGCCAATAATATTTATACAACTGGAGCTAATCCAGAATTCGCAGGTCTGCCGCCGTTGCCAGCTTTTAATTCGATTATAAATGCCAAAAAGGTAACGAAATATTCAGCCAAACCATATGATACATATGCTTGGAAAAAACTCGCGACTGGTCACGGCATGGTGGCTGTAGTTAAGACCGATGGCTCTTTATGGGTCGGCGATGAAAGTATATCTAAAGGCACTGGACTTAGGAAGATTACCAGTTTTAAACGTTTAAATAATGGGGTTGTAGTTAATGTCATTCCAGCGCCATCTAATTTTATAGATGTTAGGACCACAAAATGGCCAGATCAAAGCACAACTGATTTTGTCAAGTTAAGAGCTTTCACTTCTGATGGTGCTACATATTCTAGTTCATATGGCTGGAATACTAGCACTGCGCCAGACACTATGACTTTGGAATCCGGACCAGGCGGACTACCAATCACGGAAGTGCCGAATTATTCCTATAATGGCTATACTCATTATTTCGAAACTTATTTAATGACACTAACATCAAGGAGGTGGGTGGCCTACGGCAATAACACTAACGGCCAATGTGGTACAAGCACTATAGTATCACCGATAAGAAATTTCTACATTAAAGATCTTGATAATGCACTGGTAGTATCAGCTGGTCAGTTGCATACAATGGCTATATTACCAGGCGGAATATTAGTTGGCTGCGGAGATAGCATTCAAGGTCAGTTGGGTAATAACTCTAAATTTACAGCTAATTCTAAATTTACCCAAATAGGCACTGATAGAGATTGGAAGTCAGTTTATGCAGGTGATAGTTTTAGCATAGCCATAAAAAATGACGGCACAGCGTATGCGACTGGCTTTAACCCGCCAGGCTTGCCAGTATACAGCAATAAGACATTATTTAATTTCACTCAAATACCAAATATTACTGGTGCAGTGGAAGCGTTTGGCTTTAACGATCCATTTATATTCTGCAGCACTGCACCCCGACGAACTGATTGCTTTGCCGGTTGGAGCCCAAGCCTCAGCACTCTGACAATTCCATTATATAGTGGCGACACTGTTTTATCAAATAATGGAGCGGGCTTTTTCGGCTATGCATCGAGCGGCACGTCGCTATATTCGATCGTTTTAAACAATCTTGGTTCTGGTATTTTCTCTATTGCATTCTTGAACAATGGTCAGTTGACACTTAACAGTAATATATCTGCTACTAATACAAAATTGTTTGCTAATGGCGACATTATTACGATTAACATCCCATCATTAAAAGGTGACACAACAAGTTGGGATACTGTTAATGGCAGATACCTTGTAACTGACACTAGCGATTTGAGATACGTTAAACTATTATGTGCGCCGGCCCCAACGCCTGTGCCTACACCAACACCGACACCACCGACGCCAACTCCAACTTGCTTTGATCGGTGGGGTGGAGAACCGAAAGGCTTTTTCGGTCCGTTTACTTATTCGGAATATAATCCGTTTTATATCTTAGCCCCTAGGAGGCCACCATACATTCCTAGCGATCCAATACCAATGCTGCAGGCACCTTTAGCTGAAAGTACGGTAAATCCAATTAGGCCATATAATGGCGAATTAGTTATTACTAGCAGGCTTTATAATTTATACGCACGTGGGTTAATTTACGATGATGGTCTCAGATTTTTTTGGCTAAACGACAAGAATGGTAAAGTAGAAACTACCCCATTTATTGTGGGAGACCTAGTTACTTTCCGTAATGACGCTAACAATAATGAACGAAACCCGCCAACTAACTGGATAAACACAGAATACCTTATCACTAACATAGAGCTGGGCGTGCATACTATAATTTGCCGCCCCACGCCGACGCCAACACCGGCTCCAACGCTTGAATGCGGTAAATTAACACTAAGGCAGACTGCATCTTTTGGCGGTAATCATCAAGCTATGATAGTTTCTGAGAAATATGAGGTTAAGATTTTATGCACAGCTGATGCTGTTACTAATGCAGTATCTGTTTTTGTTATAAATTCAGATGGATCATTAACCTTTTATAATTCATATTTAGCCGGCCTAAACCCACGTGATATAGTGATGTCATCAAATAATCAATATATCTATGTGATCACACAGAGTGGTTTAGTTACCTTTCTTAGACCAGCAGGAACCTCGCCAGTTATAAATTTAATCGATACTGATACTAGATTTACTTCATTTAATGGAGCAAGGCTTTACATTTCGCCTGATAATTCATTCTTATATATTTCTATCTTAAATGCTATAAAAATAGTTAAACTTAACGGCATACCTGATAAGACTAGCGTAGTATTAACAACACCTATCGCAGGCGAAGTATGTTATATGCTTGGGTCTAGTGATGGAAAGTATCTCTACCATGTTTCTTCAGATGCAAATAAGATATCGGCTTTCATAAGAAATTCTAGCAATGGATCGCTGATCTTAATTAGAGAATTAAATATTGAAGGCACACAACCACGACATGCGACTTTAGCTTTCTCCGAAAAGTTCATATTTATTTCTAGCATTGGTACTAGTCTAATATCAGCTTTCATGAGAGACCCAACTAGCGGAGACATTAATTATGCCTCAACACCAAGCACAAGTATCGGCTTGGCAGGCACGCGAACTAATGGGATACTTGCCACAGCCGATAACTCTTTATATATCGCCGATTTCCAATTCAGCACTTTATATGAATACAAAATAGATCCCGGCACAGGCAATATCACCTCATCGGGACAAACGTTGCCAAATGTGGTTTATGGAAATGACATAAAAATTAATGCTGCTAATAAAACGCTTTACGTCTTAAGCGGCGCTGGTGCTATTGGTGATATAATAGTTTACGACAGAGTATATTGTCCACCGACCCCTACGCCAACACCATTAACACCTTCCCAAACACCAACGCCATTGACATTTCCTTCTTTAGGTGGCAAAAGGTTAGTGGTAAGTTATTCTGCTACTCAAGCGACTACATCTAAACTGTTTACGATCAATGAAATGAATGGTGATAAAATAGCAGAGTCAGTTATTAATCTACCATATAACGCTTTGCGTCGTATCTCAGCATACGACGGTACATTATATGCTTCTGCTGTTCCTTCAAATAGTGCTATTGTTTTAAATAAAGAACAAATTGGTATAATTGATACAAATGGTGTTTTTAGTTCTCTGAATGATACTTCAAGCGCATATGTTTTGTCAGGAAAGTTTTGCATGGTTGGCTACCATTCTTATATAGCTATAATATATAACACTATCTTCCAGGCATCATATTTTGCTTCTAAAACGCAATTCTACGGTGGAGCTACAAAACTAGGCGCCAACTTTAATAATAACCAAGTAATAAACGATTTCACCGTTAGCCCGAGTGGTGAAATATTCTTTGTAAGCCCTAGTTGGGGCAATGATCCAAAGTCGCCAACAGGTCAATTATACGTTTATTATACGAATACATCCATCAATCCAGTCCAGATCGGACTTACCCAATATGGCGGTCTATCATTTATGTGTTGGGCTGGGAGTAGTCTTTCTTTTGATGGCAGGATGAATGACGCTATTTATTATTTAATCGGCCCACAACTACACTACCTAGAAATATTTAGAGATAATAATGGAACTCCAATTTCTGTTAAAGATTACTTTATAGATAGAATGACAGGTTTTGACATCACAGGTGTTGGTATCACAGGTATCACAGTTATATAGAGCAATATATGATCATCAATACCGTATTTAATCTGAAAACAGTTAATTTTGTGTCGCCGCCACAAAAGGATCCAAACAATCCATATTACCAGTTAGATCTTAAATGCTCTGGCGTAAATTCTGGGACATTTGGATCAATCGGTACTGTGCCGATGATAAGAATAAACACAAAAGGATTAGTGACTCTTGCCGGGGCTACAACTGGGATCGTCATACCTCCATTTATAACAGATTTTACGATAAAAGGACAAAACAGCTCATCGAATCCATTATACACAAACCTTGAAAATTATAATCCAAATCAAGATGAAGTCGAAAACATATCCGGATTTATTGGAAATTACGGTAAATCTTTATATTCTTCCAATAACCTTATGTATGACAAAGCATCAGGATCTATCAGTATCGGCGTTAAAAGCAACAGTACAAATGCGGTAAATGAAAATAATGTCGCTATTGGCCAAAGAGCTATGGAAGATGCTTATTCTGCAAAAACCGTAGCTATAGGAAGCTATACAGCATCTAATACTTTATTAAACAATAATACTATATGTGTTGGTTATGGTGCTCCAGTCGTCGGTGGCAATACGCCGATTAATTCTGACAATATAGTTATAGGTAGCGGCCTATTTAATAGCTCTGGCACCAAATCGATATTTATAAATAATAATAAAGTTTTGCAAATCACAGGTAACGCGACAAGCAATTCTATAAGCATAGGTGGTTTCCCACACTTTGGGTCAGTACCAGATTATTCTGGCATCTTAATCGGTCAGACATACGGCTTTGAAGGATTAAGCATTACGCTGCAGCAATCTATATTGATTGGAAACCCGTTTACCGCTGTTAATCAAACAAGGACAAGTTTAACCTATAAAACATCTGTCGCTATCATCCAATCTGGCACGCAATCTTATAACGCCCTCCGAACCATAGGGCTAGAATCATCGGTTTTAATAAGTAACGAGGCGCCGCCGTCAAAATACTACAGAGATCAAATCGACGGTGCTGGTCATGTTATATTAGGAAACGGCGCAGGAATAGTGAAACCAAGCATAGTTAGTACAGATAATCCAACAGATTGTATAGCAATTGGCGTGTATTCTACTGGATCTTCAAAGGGCATTTCAATAGGTTATAAATCTGGGTCTTTTCTACCGCCTCAGAATAACTCTTTACCTGGTGTTGGGACACTTGGAGGCGCATTTACTGGTGGTCCTGGGGCTTCCTTATATGGTGCCGGACCGCCTGACGGGAAGAGTAATCCGTATGGTATTATGGGTAAGATAGTACCCGATAATGAATATGTAACAGGCGATAATATAACTATCTTAGCAGGTGGTCAATCGCACAGCGCAGCCCTTGTAAACCAAGGAAGAATGTATGTATGTGGCCTTAATGATGCTGGACAATTGGGGCTTGGTGACAACACACCAAGATATACGTATACTTTGGTGCCTTGGTCTAACAGCTTTACCTTCGGGATTAAAATAACGCAAATCTGCGCTTATTATAATGGCACATTTGTCATCCTAAACGATGGAAGACTATATGGCAGCGGACAAATAAATCCGACTTCTACCACTTCGAGTTTTACTTTAATAGATTCTGGGCCTTGGACAGTGATATCGGCGGCACGCGATTACGTTACAGGAAAGACAACGTGGGCTGGTATCAAAGGTGGTAAGCTCTATACGATGGGTGATAACACATATGGCCAATTGGGCAATGGTACTACCGGCGGTTCTACTAGCACTTTTGCTATGGTAGGATCTTCTACTTATACTAAGGTAGAATGCGGTAAATCTTTTGTACTAGCAGTGAGAAGCGATAATCGTTTAATAGTGTGGGGAAGAAATAATGTAGGCCAACTCGGCATGGGAAATACTAGCGATTTTAATACTCCACAAATAGTGCCGCTGTTCGTTCGTGCTATCCTTGGCGGTTCTCCGGAGTATGATACTTCTAATATAGTATCAATATCAGCTGGTCATGAATGCATAGTAGTGGTAACTGCTAATGGAAATGCTTATATGACCGGCAAAACCGGCGATGCTTTTATTAGAGGTGTTTTATCGTCGTGGTTTAGTTCATTTTCTTTTACAAAAATGGAAATAAATGCATTCACTACTACACCTCCGTCTCTTCTATTGCCTGTCCAATGCCTAGTCATAAATGCAGTCGATATTTATTTTAAAATGAACAATAGTTCTGTTTGCGCCATAGGCACAGGCGAAGGTGGTACTTTTTTTGCAGGGGATTATCCGCTTAATACATTTACTGGCTTAAACCAACACGATAATCCGGCACGTGCTACAGAATTAAACATGCTCGGAGTAACAAACACACTTGTTAAAGGGTTTACGCCTGGTGCTCATGCTTTAATGCCGACTTTAGGTGGCGCTGGAGCAAATTATAACAGAATATGCTTGGCGGCTGATGGTTTGGTTATTCCTAACTTCTTAATCATCGGTGGTGCGGGGGGGAAGCTTCATGGCAATCCTGATGGTACTGGCGTAGAGTTTATAGCTTACTCCGGCGCAGCATCTGCCCTGCCTAGTACACCATCGGCTTATCTTTCTACTGCCATAAACGGGACAAAATATAAATTGCCACTTTACAACATTTAGGTGAAAAATGGAATTAAGCACAATAATAAGATTAAAAGTGGTGCCGCCAGTTGGTCTAAGGCCAAGTTTATTTCCGTCTGGGGCACTAGTTTATTCTGAACCTGATAATTCACTATATTATGCCGGCGGTGATAATGGCGATACAAGAGCAACATATATCCAATTAGTTAATAACTCATCGTTTGGCGGCACGGTCACCTCGATAGATGTTACGTCTGGTACTTTAGCTGTATCTGGGGCGCCAGTCACTAAATCCGGAACCGTGACGATCGACTTAAAAAATACCGGAGTTGCCCCTGGGACTTATGGTTCTGGCGGCCAAGTGCCCGTCGTAAGCGTCGATAAGTATGGAAGATTGACTAATGTACAATTAGTTCCGATTAACATAGGCGGTACTGTTAAATCTGTCACTATAGAATCTACTACATTAGAGATCGTTGGATCACCAGTTACTACTTCCGGTATTGTCAAAGTAAACCTACCAGCCACAGGTGTATTAGCTGGCTCTTACGGATCAGGATCTAAAATCCCCGTGATAACTGTCGATAGTTTTGGGCGCATTACCAGCGCTGTAAATGTGCCTGTAACAGGGGCAGCTGGAGACATCAGCCACGATTTCACCTTGGTTGGCTCAGGATCTAGTACTGATCCTCTTGGTACCAGTCTTAGATCTCAAATGGTTTTAGATAGTAGCTCGAAGTTACTTGAAAACGGTAACATAGTAATTGGTCCAACAACTGCATACACAAGCTCAGCTAACCAACGAAATATTTGCATCGGAACGAATGCTTTAACTAGTTTAAAAACCTCAGTTACAACGTTTGATAATGTTTCTGTCGGTAATTATTCTCTTTACTCTAGCTTATCTAATACACTTAGAAACGTCGTGATTGGTGTAAATGCTGCCAAATCTGTCACTCAGCCAGCTGATAATGTAATCGTAGGCTATAATGCAATCAGCTTAGCAACCAGCATAACTAATACCGTAGCAATCGGAACAAATGTACAGAATGATAATGCTTACTCTGTCTCCGTACGTAATGTGATCATAGGTAATGATGCCAAGGCTGGCTCGACCGGCAACGTTATAATTGGCGATAGCGCATCGAGCTATTCTCCTTCATTTACAAATGGTGTTGGCGTTGGAGCATCTTGCACAGTCGGTGATCAATCTATAGCTATAGGCGGAAATGCTCAAGCTAATGCAAAATTGTGTACCGGCATAGGATACGGCAGTTATTCGAACACAAATAGTATAGCAATCGGGCACTCTGCGGCGATAGCCGACGATCCGACCGGTGCTGCCGATGGCGGGATAGCTATCGGTGCCGGCGCCACATCAAATACTAATAGCATAGCAATAGGTGCTAAATCAGATTCACAATTTGGCTTTTACACAACAGTTATTGGGACTAACGCCAAATCGACAAATAAATATTGTTTTGTTATGGGAATGAACGCTATATCTGGGGCTGACTATGAGTTTTGTCTAGGTAGTTCATCATATCCAATTGGCAATCCTGATGGCTCTGGAGTCGAATTTTCTGCATCTTCTGGTAGCGCATCGTCGCTTCCAGCCACCCCAGCCGCTTATTTTAGGCTACGATTAAATGGCACTGTATACAAACTACCTCTGTATAATGCATAAGAATGGTATATAAATCGGTGCAAAAATTAAAGTAGACTAAGGATGACTAGAATATGGAAATAAGCACTATAATTCGAATACTTGAAGTACCCACTGGAGGCATAGACCCAAGTGAATTACCATCTGGCTCTTTACTATATGTAGAAAACACTGGAACAGATGGATTGGGTGCACTTTATTATGCTGGCGGCGACAATGGCTATCGAAAGTCGACGTATTTAAAACAAGTAACATCAGTCCCAGGTGGTGGCACAGAGGTCGCAGTATCTGACACTATTATCGGTAGTGGTACAATACTATCACCGCTTAAGTCGTTTATTAATACTACCGATGATTTTACTGGAAATGGTCTATCCTCGACACCACTAGCTTTATCACCGGTTGGTTTAGCCAATTCTGTGGCCGGCATCGTCTCGGCTGGAAATAATATAATAATTAATTATGATAACATTGGCAATAGTATCACCATATCAGCAACTACACCAGGGCTGCTGGATGGCGGCTCAGCTTAAAGGGCAATTATGGCTAATTATTTCACCACTATACAAGTCAGAAGAGACGTTTCTGCTAATTGGTCGGTTAAAAATCCGACTTTAGCGAGCGGCGAATTCGGCTATGAATTAGACACTGTCAGGCTAAAAATCGGTGATGGCGTAACACCATGGAACTTTTTGGATTACTTTGCTGGCAGCGGCGCTGGCGGTGGCGGCGGCAGTGGGACAGTAACTAGCGTCAATGTTACATCAGTAGATTTAGACGTGGCTGGCGCCCCAATTACTGCTGCAGGGACAATCGACCTATCACTTAAGACCACAGGGGTTTTGTCTGGAACATACGGCTCTACCGGCAGCATTCCAATAATCACTGTAGATTCTAAGGGAAGAATCAGCAAAATCGTTACCACTAATCTGGCCAATATATTTCTAACTAACGTAATTCATGATGATACCTTGCTTGGCAGCGGCACACCATCCAGTCCGTTGGGTGTAGATCGAAACATAGATGGTGGAATGGCCCTTTCTGACTTTGGATCAGACGGTGATCTAAGCGGCATTTACGAAGGTTTCCCCGAATTCATGGATGCTGGAGGACCATAAGTTGAAAATCAGAGTACAATTCAGAAGAGCCACATCAAGCGCTTGGACATCTACAAATGTTATATTAGCAGCTGGCGAAGTCGGTTTTGAGACCGACACAAATAAAATAAAATTTGGCGATGGACTGACAGCATGGTCTGAATTATTATATGCCAATTTGTCAAGTGTTGGTAGCGTATATTCGATTACAGCTGGAAAAGGTCTTCTAGGCGGTATTATAACCACAACGGGGACATTGTCGCTTGATAATAACTATGTCGCAACGCTTGAAGATAAGCAGGTCTTATCTAATAAGACATTCGGATCGACTCTAGACTATCTAACTTCTATCTCGACATCAAGCAACACATTAACGTTAGACTTAACTCAAGGGCCTGACTATTATGTTTCATTAAACAGTAACATTACCACTGTCACATTCATAAATAAGCCCGACTATGGTAGATTATCATATTTTACTATGATTATAAGAAACCCAGCTAAATACACTTTAGCTTGGCCATCATCTATACATTGGGAAAACAACACCACACCAGAATTAAGCACTGATGGAAAAGAAGATGTATATTTCTTTATAACCACAGATGGTGGTGCGACTTTTTATGCCTCTGCTCTAGGCATCAAGTACAGTAATCCTAATTTACCAATAACTCAAGTCGCTAAGTTTACCGAGGCAAATGATGTTAAATATGGCACTGCTGTGGCGATGTCAGGTAATGGCGAATATGTAGCTGTTAGTAGTAGTTATTCGAATTCTGTTGGTTCGAAAGTTTACGTCTACAGAATTAGTAATGGTCTTTGGGAACGTCAATCGACTATCATCCCGACATCTCCAACTGCTTTGGCTTTCGGCCAATCATTAGTATTATCTTCTGATGGCGCACTATTAGTGATTGGCGATCCGCTAGACAATGCTGACGGCGCATCAGCTGGCACTTGCTACATATATCAGAGACTCTCAATGGCTTGGAGTCTTTTAACCAAGATCGATATATCTGATCCAGCGGCTGGTAAGATGTATGGTAACACTGTGACTGTAAATGAAGATGCCACAGCAATTGCTGTCGGTTCTCCGAGTTCATTTGGCAGTGGCGTTGCTGGGTCGGTCTACGTTTTTTCCCTAAATCGGCTAACGTTAACTTGGTCTCAGAGCGCTAAGATTTCGCAGCAAGGAAACGTCCAAAATACTTTGTTCGGAAGTTCTATAGATTTTAGCGCAGATGGGCTTTATCTAGCTATCGGCGCGCCATCTTCTAACCAAGCTCATATCTATAACAACGTTAATAATGCTTGGGTGAAGCAGTTTACTCTTTTTCCGACAAATGCTCCAGCTCAATCTAGATTTGGTACTAATGTTAAATTATCTGGAGACGGTAATTTTTGTTTAGTATGTGATCCAACAGGAGGCGTTGGTGGTTATATTATAGCTTATGGTAGGAGCGGAACTAATTGGGTCCAGCTACAATTAATTAATGAGTCAGTGCAGAATATAGGCAATAAATTTGGACAGAGCTTGGCTATTAGCTATGATGGTACAAAATGCGTGGTTGGAGCTGATGGTGTTAATCAGAACACCGGCAGAACATATGCTTTTACTAGAAATGGCTTAGCTTATGACGAAGAAGCGGTGTTTGGGCCATCAGATGTCGCGGGTGGCATTAGATTCGGATACGCTACGAGTATGTCTTCAGACGGCACCACTACTGTGTCTTCAGCAATTGATGCTAATTCTGCATATATATTTATCAAATAAGAGATAATCATGACAATTAGAGCACAGTTCAGAAGAGGCACAGTCGCAGAATGGGATAATATAAATCCGATCTTATTGATAGGTGAAATTGGTTACGCTACTGACGCTAGTAGATTTAAAATCGGCGATGGGATTAAGAATTGGCGCGATTTACCATTCGTTTCCGCCGGTGGTGCTGGTACTTTAACGGCTATAACCGCAGGCAAAGGTTTAATAGGTGGACTGATAACTACGTCAGGCACTATAGCTGTCGATGATTCTGTAATTATGACTCTTGACACGCCACAGACCATATACAATAAAACTCTTAAATCTCCTAGCGAAATAGTTAATCGGATAGCTCATACCGGTGGAGTTTTAAATATAGACGCTAGTTTGGCTAATGATCATTATATATATCTGACTGGAAATATAACAAACATAAATTTTGAGAACATTGACCACATTGGTAAGATGGTATATATTCGATTATTATTCGAATCGACAAGCATTCATTCGATAAATTGGCCGCCGTATGTTATGTGGCCAAATAGCCAACAGCCAATGCTTAGTGGCAGCGGCAGGATAGACATCATTGGTTTAATGACTTTCGACGATGGCGTGAATTTTTTTGGGAAAAAAGAATCTAGTAACTTAAGCGTTTGATAGGATCAATTAATGAGCATAAAGATCCAAGTGCGTAGGGACACAGCCAGTAATTGGTTGTCCGTAAATCCAATCTTATCCTCAGGCGAAATCGGTTTAGAAACTGATACCTTGAGATTTAAATATGGTGATGGGACCCTTAAATGGGAAGATCTGCCTTATCCCTCTATCGGAGGAGGGAGTGTCCAATCGATTTCTGCTGGGTATGGGCTTCTCGGTGGTATTATAACTAGCCAAGGCGAAATAAATGTCGATGGAAATATTGCTCTTGATGTCCTAAGCGAACAAGCTCTGGCTAATAAGGCTTTTAAAAACAAATCTGGAACATTTACCAATATCTTCGTCGACAATGGCATATTGAATCTGGACCTATCCGCATCTAATAATTTTATCGTAAATTTTGAAGAAGACATCGATAGCTTTACCACTTCTAACAATCCAGAAAATGGTATGGCTTTCGTTATAACTCTCGTGTTGAATATTACAACTGGCTCAGCCGTCACTTGGCCATCTAATATCATATGGCCAGACAACGTGTTCCCTACCAGCAGTGCTGTCGGGACTACAGATATCTTTAAATTATTGACCATCGATGGTGGTTCGTCATTTTATGCTTACATAGTTGGCCAAGGGTATAACACTAATTCTATACCACCGAACTTCTTGGATGAATTCTTAAGTCCTAGCGATGGTAAACCAGGCGATGGCTTTGGCATATCGGCTGCTATTTCAAAGGATGGTAGAACTGCTGTGGTTGGTTCTATATATAATCAATATTCTGGCGCCGCATATGTGTTTAGAAGATCTGATAATAGATGGCTACAGATAGCCAAACTACTTGGCGAAGATAATGAAAGTGCTTTTGGAACGTCAGTTGCGATTTCTGAATATGGTGATGTGATAGCAGTAGGTGCACCTCAAGAAGGCACCAACGATATTGGCGCTGCTTATATCTTCACCGAAGCCAATGATTCTTGGTTAAACAATAAAATAATACCTGAAGATAGCGCCGACATAACGGCTAAAAATTTAGTTAGGCTATTTGGCTCAAGTGTCTCGCTTTCTAATGATGGTACTCTTCTCATTGTTGGAGCCCCAGACTTTGATGTTCCAGATAATCAAAACACCGGCGCGGTTTATGTGTTTAGATCCGACGGTCCGCCAACGCCACCACCACCGCCAATTAATAATTATTATATATATGGAACCGGTAAAAACACAGATTGTGAACTTGGCCTAGGTGATAAAAACAATAGGGCACTTTTTACATTAATCAAATCAGCGACACCGCTGCAAATAGCGGTAGGTAAGAATTATGCTTTATATATAAAGCATGATGGAACATTATGGGCAACTGGTAAAACTGGATTAGGCCTACCGTCCGATCCGATGAACCAGTCTTATCGAAATTTTATCCAATTAGGCAGTGATTATTGGCTTGATGTTAAAGCTAATAATAAAGGAACTACATTACTCATTAATGCCGATGGATCACTTTGGGGATGTGGTTATAACCAAGATGGTAATCTTGGTATTGGCATAACGACGAATGTTAACGACCTGATTATGCTTGATGATAATAATTGGCGAGCCATAAGCTGCTGCTCTTCTAGTTCATATGGCATTAAATCTGATGGGACCCTTTGGAGCTGGGGCGACAACACATATGGCCAGCTTGGACATGGAGATTTATACCCTAGACTGTATCCTGCTGAAGTCGGGGTCGACGCTGGTACCTTTGGCACTAATGTTACTGGCGGCACTGGCGGCACTGGCGGCACTGGCGGCACTGGCGGCACTGGCGGCACTGGCGGTACAAATCCTGTTTATACTGATTGGGTTTACATTTCGCAAGGAAGTTCTGCGCATCATGTGTTCGCCATACGAAACGATGGAACTAACGCTACACAAGAAGATGGTACATTGTGGGCATGGGGTAAGAATAATCTGTACCAATTGGGTCTTAATGATACTATCGATAGAAGCACACCAACACGGGTCAATTCTGAATTCTGGATTAAGGTAGAAGCTGGGACTGACAGTAGCGCTGGTATCACTTCGGCCGGAGAGTTATTTGTTTGGGGCTATAATTCTTATGGCGAGCTTGGTCTGAATGATGTTGTTGTTAGGCCAATACCTACTAGAAATGCGTTTTTTCCAGCCTTTTTTAGTGATTTGAGCTTTAATGGCCATACTTTAATCGCTCTAGACACTATAGGTTACATGTACGGCGCAGGTTTTAATTATTATGGGCAATTAAGCCAAGGCTTTTTTAGCGCTAACGATCCATCAAATCAGATAAGAATGTTAACTCAGATAACCAAATCAGGTGGTTGGATTATCGCTACTATCCTTGATTCTTTAATAGCGTCACGTGACAGTTTACTACCACCACCGGTAGCAGGACCGACACCTACACCTGTTACGCCAACACCGACTCCAACTTCTACGCCTACGCCGACTCCTACACCTACACCAACGCCAACGCCAACCCCTGCGGAATGTGCCACAGTATGGACTGGACGCACGTTACCTGGCCTATCGATTGGCACAATCGCCGCAAGTCCAGATAAAATAGTAATCACGACTGCAGATGGCGGGACAGCTGCGGTGTCGACAGACGGGATAAACTGGTCGTTAAGCTCAATACCTAGCACGACATGGGTCGATGCGATGTATGCAAATAATTTATTCTTAGTGAGTGGCTATGATGCCGTCAATGTAGGCACGCAGCGTCTGATATCGTCACCGGACGGTATTAATTGGACACCTATAGCATTACCAATTGGCATAGCCGGAAAAATGGCGTCCGGCAATTCGATTTATTTAATCTTTAGCGTATGGGGAACATCATTTCTTCGATCTAATGACCTGATTACTTGGCTGCCTGGTACTTTACCAACTCCGATCGATTGGATTTGCGCTCAAGTGATTCATAATGGTGTCTATTTCTTAGCCACCAGCTCCAATTCAGACACTTATATAATATCGACCGATGGTATTAATTGGACTGTGTCATCATTTCCAAGCAGCACATCTAGAAATTGGCAAGCTACTACATTTGGCTTAGGCCTTTTTGTGGCTATAAACTATAGTGCTAATCCGCCGCTATCTTTAACCTCTAGCGATGGTGTTACTTGGGTCAGCAACACGATGCCTTTGGTTGGAAAGTATTCAAGGGTGATTTTTGGAAATGGCTTCTTCCTTGCGCTAATTGAAGAATCAACATATGGAGCTCTATCGTACGATGGTAGAACATGGTCTACAGTAACTCTACCATACTCTTCTAGTTGGAAAAATGGTGTTTATGCTCACGATATGTTTATAGTTTCTGACCTCGGTAATAATCAGAACTATATCACATCGCCATGTAAGAAAACGCCTACGCCTACACCGTCAGGAACATATACTTGGCATTACGTAATATCAGGTTTAAATACTAGAGGCCAACTAGGGTTAAGCGATATAGCGGACAGAGACCAATTTATAGCCCAATCGTGGAATACATTACCAGTAAATTCAAACGATTTTCCTTGTATCAGCCATGGCTACGATCATACGATGATGGTGAAAACTGACGGTAGTTTATACGCTTATGGTAACAATGATAGAGGCCAATTAGGCTTGCCGACATCGATGGGAGCTTATTTAAACGTTCCAGTTTTAGTGTCTGCCGGACCTTACCACACTGTTTCATGTGGATATAAATACTCTATAGCTGTTGCTGCTAACGGTGACATATTTGCAACAGGTGCGAACGAGAGTGGGCAATTAGGTGTCGGTGATTTAACAGACAAGATGGGCCTGACCCAATTGGTCGGCTATAAAGCATACATCGGCACAGATCCAAAGGTAGGCGCTACGCCATGTGTAGCCACAGGAAAAACAGCGACAGTGATGGTGTTATTAATAAGAATGACGAGTGGTGATTTAATACCAAGATACTATTCATGGGGTCTAAATCAATCTGGCCAACTAGGCCAATCTAATAGTGACTACTCTTATCAGACATCGACCCCTAGTGAGATAGCAAACCTTAACGCCTCTACACAACCTGCAGTATATGGCGGAATATTGAATCATCATTTCTTTGCAATAGCTTTAGATTCAGACTATAATCACATCTTCTGTGGATGGGGTAATAATGACCGCGGCCAGCTGGGCAACGCCTTAATTAACATAGATAACCCTATGCTTGGGGCTGTAAGTGGATGGTCGAGTGATTCAATAAAAATATTTAATGTGGCTATCGGACAAAGTTTTACAGCCTTTATTGCGCAGACTGGGATAGGAAGCCCCGCATCACTATTGATCTCTGGTGCTAATGACCGCGGCCAAATCGGAGTCCCAGTTGGTAATTCCACTAATATCTTTACAGAAGTTCCATTTCCAGTGAATTACACAAGCTGGGATAAAATAAGTGCTGGTGCTGATTTTATTTATGCTACCGCCAGACAGACTGGTAGCCGAAATACTTTTGGCTGGGGCGACAACACATATGGTCAACTAGATGGCGGACCTACAGCTCCTAACAGTTATATCTCGCCAACATTATTAGATGCACGAGAATCTGAGACATTAAACACTAACCATCTTGGTTTCGGATTTGGCGGGTATTGGGCTTATTATACCGATACACCATCAGCGAGTGCATGCGCAATACGCTTAAAATATAATGGAGTGTCGACGAGAATAGGATCAAATGGTTTATCGTTCGCTGTCGGTGATGTAATAACCGTTGCCGGTATAGGCGGCCTTGGTGCTTGGTCTTCTGTCGATGGTGTGTATAAAATAAAAGATTTTGACAACACTAATGGGATGATTGTCGAGTGCGTTTCGCCAGGGTGTTTTAATGGCTGGAATACAGCGAGTGGTTCCTTAGCTGCCCCGATAGTCATGGGTAGAGCTATAACATCAAATGGTGGCGCTGTGGTAACATCTACAGCCACGACGGGTAACGTACCATGGGAAGTGAATTTTTATTGCAACGTGACCCCTACTCCAACTCCTACTCCGACCCCGACGCCAACTCCGACGCCAACTCCGACGCCATCAGCCGGTGGCTCTGCTTTTGCAGCTGGTGCCGCTGGCCTTATCTCAGCCAAATTAGGAGTCATAACTCCTAAATTCACTAAATTTTCACCTGACAATACATCTTGGAAATTCGCAGCTGTCGATAGTTTTTATGGCGCGTTCCTTATTAAATCAGATGGTACACTATGGGGCTCTGGGTATAATACTTACGGCCAACTCGGTACTGGTACAAATAAGACCGTTACAGATATGGTTCAGATTGGTACTGACAATGATTGGAAATTCATAACCGCCGACGCAGCATCAACCATTGCTATGAAGGATGACGGTACTATATATGGCGCTGGCTACAATGACTCTGGAACACTTGGTTTGGGTGACCGACTACCACGGATGTTCTTTACTTTAATAAATTCTGATACTTGGTTGACGATAAAAACATATCGACACCAAACCGTGGGTGTGCGTTCAGATGGTAAACTGTTTATATGGGGCTTATTTAGTGACGTATTTTATTCTAGTAACAATATAAATAGTCCACCTAGAGATGTGCCATTTGAACTGGTAGATGCCGGAAGTGGTTATATAAAAGCAGATTGCGGATATAATACTTTGTATGCCATAAAGTCTGATGGTTCATTATATGGTATGGGTGAAAATGGGTCAGCCCAGATAATGATGCCGCCAAGTACTATAATAGAAAGTATGACTAAATTAACTTCATCAGAGAATTGGGTTGATATTGCAGCCAGCGACCAAGCACTACTATTGCTAAATGATATTGGTGAGATCTTTTCGTTTGGTATAGGGGAAGTATTAGGGACAGGTAAACGGTATACTCCTAATGGTCTTGAAAAAATCGATAAGGATTTTAAATATACAAAGGTATTCGCTACAACCAATGTCGCCGGAGCATTAAAAACTAACAAAAGGTTAATGGTTTGGGGAAATAATTATTACAATGCGCTTTCTTTAGCCTTGGTAAATAAAATAAGCACACCACAAATATCAAGGCCAGACAATATGTATGATCATGTGGCCTTGTCGGCGACATTTTCTATAGCCATCGGTGCTGTCAATTTAACACCTACACCTACGCCTACAATACCAAATGTTTTATATGTAAATGGTCGCAATATTTATGGTAATTTGGCTACTGGCGATACCATCGGTAGAGGTTCTTTTTATGAAATATTGAGAGATAATGCCAAAGCTGCAGCAGCCTCAGAGAGTGCTTGCGCTGTTGTAAAATCAGACGGTACATTATGGACAGCGGGAACTAATTTTAATGGCATATTGGGGCAAGGAAGCAACAATATGCTAAAACAATATACATTAATGCAAGTTGGAACAGATACTAATTGGGTGAATGTAGAATCAAACAGCCTCTCCGCGTTTGCAGCATACAAAGAAAATGGTGACATATATGTCTGGGGCCAGTCAGGTGTACCTGATTTAATACCTTTTAACGCGTCGAATCCGGGAATCTTTACTAGCCCAACACTTGTGGCTCTTGCAGATATTTCAAAAATAGTGTATCTATATATAACTGATCTAATAGTTATTAAAGACAATGGGTCTTTATGGGCTCAGGGAAATAATTCTAACGGTAACCTTGGGCTTGGAGCGAATGCAACGATTAACACCTTAACTCAAGTTAACGCCGGCCCATTTAAGACTAGTAGAACATCGTACGCCTACAATGGCTCTAATGGCATGTACATCAAAACCGACGGAACGTTGTGGGCTACAGGAGCTAATGGCTTACAGACGCCTTGTTCTGGGTTTTTAGGAACAGGCGATACTTCAATCGTAAACGTCTTAACCAAAATCGGCACCGACACAAATTGGGATAAAGTCACACTCATCTGGGACTACGGGGCTTATGCGATTAAAACAGATGGTACACTTTGGGGATGTGGCACACAGATACTTAATCAAAACAATACTGCGAATTTTGGTTCTTCTTTAACATTTGTTCAGATTGGCACAGACACAGATTGGCATGATTTTGCAGGCACTAGCTATCAAGAATTATACATTATTAAAAACGATGGTAGTCTGTATGCTGCTGGAAATAATTTACTTAATAATTTTACAGGACCTATTGCTTCGATCAATCGAATTAACGATCCGATGACATTTAATTATGTAAGCAGCGGCCTATGGGATAATGGTAACTTCTTTGTCAGCGGCATCCTTGTACCACCAGGCCCAACACCAACGCCAACACCGACACCTACGCCAACTGGTTGCGCCATAAGCTCGTTAACCTTGACACAATTAGCGCCCGCTAATTATAATTCCTACGGTATCGCTATAAGCCCTGATGATAAAAACATATACACATCTAGCACATCTAGCCCTCCCAATAGTTTACCTATAGTCAATATTTATCAAAGAAATATGTTTAACGGTAGTTTAACGCTAATGCAAAATATTTCTACTCTTGTAAATCCTATCTCTATTTGTGTAAGTCCAGATGGAAAGTTTGTTTATACTGTTATTGATATTGATGCTAAGATTTTCATCTATTCAAGAAATGCCACGACTGGTGTGCTAACCGATGTGGGATCAGTCGCAACCGAAACTGGTTACTTATATTTAAATACTACTATCCTCCTACAACCGCGTGAAATGTGCATAAGCCCAGATGGAAAAAACGCTTATGTAATTTGTTCTAGGGGCGATTCCCCAAATAATGCTATGATAGATGTCTTTACCAGAGACATAGTTACAGGTTTATTGACTCATTTTGAAACAGTCGAAGGCGATATAGGACCAAATAGTTATTCAATTTGTATAAGTCCTGATGGCCTTGATGTTTATGTTACAGATTATGATAGCGTCAATGGGGTACGTCTGTTCTCAAGAAATGCTTCAACAGGCAGCCTGACATTCAATGGGTCCATTGCATCGGGCTTAGATCCACATGGAATTATCGTTAGCCCAGACGGTCTTTCCGTCTATGTCACAAGCGTCAATAATGGCGGCCTTAACGATCAAATAAGCATCTATACTAGAGATGCGGCTACAGGATTACTCACAGACGCGGGCTCAATAGCAACTGGTGATAAGCCATACCAATTATCAATAAGCGATGACGGTTATTCAGTTTATACTGCTAACAAGACAGGTCAAAAGATCTCGGTCTATTCTAGGGCCTCAGATGGATCGCTCACGGCTGATGGTTCTGTGTCAACCAGCGGCCAATATCCATATCGCAGTGTAGTGAGCCATGATGGCAAGAATGTTTATATGACGAATCTTGATTCAAATCACATATCTGTGTTTGCAAGAACATGCGGGTCTGCTCCTCCACCAAACACTAACCTTTTAGTGTCAGGCATGAGGACAAGCAGCATAGAGCTAGGCGTCCCTGCGAGCTATGTGCCTGCAGTTCCTAACAACTACACTTTCTATGGTGTCAGTAACGTTGCTACTTGGGACGGTGTCTTTGGGAACACAAATGTCTTATTTGCAACTAAAGGTGGCGAATTATGGGCATGTGGTCGAAATAACTTTGGGCAGCTTGGTATAGGTAATACTACAAATCAAGCTGAATTAGTGCAAGTCGGCAATGGCACCGACTGGAGTTATGTGGTTACATCTGGTGTCAGCACGCTAGCATTAAAGACCGATGGTACCTTATGGGGAACAGGTTATAATAGCTTCGGCGAATTAGGTCTTGGTCATACTAACCAAGTTAACACATTCACACAAGTCGGTGTTGAGACAGACCATAATAATAATATAGCAATGAGTACGACCGGAAGCTCATATGTTTATAGAAGTGGTATACTTTACGCTACTGGCAACAATGCGAATTATCAGCTCGGAACAGGTAATACCATTAATTTAAGCACATTTAACGCAATGGATGCGCAAAGTTGGTATAATGGTCCATGGATGATGGCGGCTCTTCCAAGCGCATTTATAGCGATCAAAGATGATAATACACTTTGGGGCGTCGGTAAAGGTTACGAACCACCAAGCGGTCAATTATCCGGCTACCATCGCTATGGTGGCGGTATCGATGCTTACTTTTCTTTTCTTACTCAGATCGGCACCGACACTGATTGGATAAGATGCTTCTCTACTCAATATGGCGCATCATTTGCTATCAAAGATGATGGCACTCTTTGGGCGACAGGGTTAAATGCTTTATCGCCATCGCAGAGTTATAGCATACTTGGTTTCAACCCTGCTACAACCATCGGCTTGATGTACTATACTCAAGTCGGGACAGATACTGACTGGAATAATATCGTTAGTATGTCGAGCACAATTGGGCTAAAGAGTGATGGGACTGTTTGGGGGATCGGGCAGAATCAATACGGCCAATTAGGCCAAGGATCCACAAACGCTGTCGGGCCACTGTTTACTAAATTAAACAATGCGACCGATTGGACCCAAATTGCTCAGATGAATTATGGCACTGCCTTGTTGGGCTCCTTGGTGCCTGCTCCGACACCTACTCCAACACCAACACCTACCCCAGCTTCTTATTATGTTTATGGCTCTGGTAGAAATCAAGACCATCAACTTGGTATAGACACATTTGGTGCTGATTTGAATAACATGACATTGTTGACTAGTGGCAACGCTTCATCAGTCACAATATCGAATACTTCTAGTATGCTATTGATGAATGATGGTACGCCAACACCGACACCCACGCCCACACCTACACCCACGCCCACGCCAACGCCATCTGCTAACACAGGTGCGATTTTTGGTTTTGGTTTAACCTCGAATTCAATGAATGTAAGCATCACTAACTTAGTTAATAGCTCTGGAGTCGTAGCAGCAGATGTTACCTATATCGGACTAGTAAGGTCAAGTATAGCGGCTGCAGCTATTGGTGGCGGTAAGGCGATTTTTGCTTATGGTGTAACTGACCAATGGTTACCTATGGTTACATTTAATACTGTCACAAATACCGGCGATTTAGAAACAGCACAAGACCTAGTGGGAACACGCAGAAAGAATCTAGCCGCCGCCCCTTATGGTCAAGGTCAAGCAGTATTTGCCTTTGGTGTAAATGAATCAGCGGTGGCGGTTTCAATTTCTAACAAAGTATCATCGCTCGGTGTTATTGAGACAGATAGCTTCGCTGTAGGAACATCTAGATCGCTTTTGGCAGCTGCCGGTTATGGTGCAGATAAAGGCATATTTAGTTATGGGCTAACTACTGCCGGGGTTGTAACTGTCACGAATTTGGTAAGCAATCTCGGTGATATTATTGTCGACAGTGCCGGCGTCGGTACTGCTCGGTCAGGGCTAGCGGCTTCATCTTATGGCAGCGGTAAAGCGATATTCGGCTTTGGTAACACACAGGCATATTTATCGATCACCAATTTAATAAACGAAAATGGCGTAGTAGCAACCGATACTGCTGGCGTCGGCACAGAACGTAGTAACCTAGCAGCAGCCGGCTACGGGTCAGGCAATGCGATCTTTGGTTATGGTTATAGCGGAAGCGGTTCATATGTCTCACTAAGCAATCTGGTTTCGAATGTTGGTGTGGTAGCTACAGACACTGCTGGCATTGGAATGGCACGAGTAAACTTAGCAGCTGCTAGTCTTTTAGCTGCCCCTACACCTAGCCCAACGCCGACTCCAACGCCTACACCAACGCCGACTCCAACGCCAACGCCTACACCAACGCCAACATCGACACATTGTTTATCACAGATCCAGAGAATAGCAACTCCCAATGGCATGTTTGCGCATGGAAATATAGTATCTCGTGACCAAAAATATGTCTATGCTAAAATGTATGGTTCTCAAACCGGCTTTGTCCAAGGTGTGGCTCAATATAAGATTACAGCTTTAGGAACATTAGAATATTTATCTTTATACAGTACCGGGGGATGGGATATATATGAGTCGCAATCTGGGACACATGTCTATACTATCGATAACCAAAACGATACAATAGCGATTCTATCCAGAAATACCACAGATGGCACACTGGGGACACCGACTATATTGGCGACACCATACCCACCTGGTGAATTAATTGGTTCCGCTGATGGCAAGCACATTTATATAACTAATATCAACCGCGGTCCGGCGCCATATATGGCTAGAATAATGATATATGATATCAATAGCACTAACGGGATGTTATCATACAATAACACGATAGATATTCCAGACTCATCACCAATCGCATTTTCAATGACTTTATCGCCAAGTGGTCTATATTTTTATGCTATAACTGGCGCTCCTTATGGTGTCACTAATGCTGGTAACAAACTAAACGTGTTCATACGGAATACGACCTCTGGGACGCTGATTCTAATCGATGCATTAGATATACCCGCAAATACCAGCGATATCCTGATATCATCGGATGGTCTATATTTATACACGATGGGCTTCCAGCAAAGTAACGGGATTAATAGTATCGAAATAAATACATATGCCATCGGTATAACAGGCGGTTTGACATCAACTGGGACCACATATGTTATGGAAGCCAACGGTGGTGTTGGTAAAACACAAATGATAGAAGCAACGGATGGGACAGCCATCTATTGTACAAGAGGAAAATCTGGGATAGTAATCGATAAAAACCCAACGACAGGCATAATAACCGGAAGCACGGAGATTTTAAACTTAGTGCTTGGTGGAAGCGTGACTATAGCAGCTAAAAACTCAGATGTTAGATTTATCTATGTCGGTGAATATAGCAATAAGTCTATAGTGACTCTAAGCACGCTTTGTCCACCATAATTTAATTTTTTTAGATATCAAGATTTAAGCGAGAATACCATGACGACAAGCAACAGTTTATTATTAGCCGGCGGTAATTTTTACGGCCAGCTAGGAGCATCAAGTACTCTTAAACCAACATTTGAATATTGGGCTTTTTCTAGTAAGTATGGTCCTTGGGCTAAAGCATCAACATCAGACAGCGGTCATACACTATTGATTAATATTGACCAGACATTGTGGGCGTCAGGGAATAACGAATACGGGCAGCTGGGGATTGGCACCACCGGCGCTGGCTATACACAATTTACTAAAATTAATGATACTATACAATGGATGGACGTTGCTACTTCAAACTGGGGTTCTTATGGCCTCAGTACAGTAGGCAATTTATATATTTGGGGAAGACAGGCAAGCAATAATTTTAATCCCATTGTTTCCATCACAGAGTTAGTTGTTTTAGATTATGTGGGCGGTAAGGTAAAATTCAAAAGCCTTGCTACCGGCAGTGGTACAAATCACATGCTTTTGATCGACAATGATGGTCAACTGTGGGGATGGGGTTCAAATACACGAGGACAATTAGGCTTAGGTGATACTTCAGTGCGCATAAATCCTGTTTTGATAAACGCAAATGAATGGCTATCTGCTGCAGTCGGAGATTCTTTTTCTATAGTATTAAGGAAAGATAACACACCATGGGGCACTGGTGCTAATGATAGTTTTCAGTTAGGCCAAGGCTCATTCGACTCAAATGATAAAACAGTCTTGACAGCAATAAATACAACATCATCATCTTCTAAGATCATTACCCAAATCGCTGCAGGAACAAAGAGTGCCCTTGCTCTAGACAACACTGGGCAGGTTTATGGCTGGGGTGGTAATACTTATGGCGAATTAGGCCTAGGACATAATTTAAAAGTGCCTGATGCAGCACTTATCCAGAACCTGCCAGGACCAGCAAGCTATATAGCTATTAAAGACCATTCTATTATAGTAGTAAGCAACGAAATGCCAACTCCTACACCATGTGTGGCTGGAGAATTAATTATCGCCGGCACAGTGGCGACGGCCGTTAATGCCTACGATTTAGCGATATCAAGTGATCAGAAGAATGTCTATGTGGTTCATTTAACCGGAGACATAATATCTATCTATGATCGAAATATAACCACTGGCGCACTTACAAGTGCAGGGACCATAGCCACAGGCGAATCATCTACAGCTGTTATATTATCAAACGACGGTATCAATGTCTATGTGGTTAACTCTGCCGGCCAAACAATTTTTATCTATAATAGGAATTTAACCACTGGCGCACTTACCAGCGCCGGAACCATAGCGACAGAAGATGCACCAAGAGACATAGTCGCATCAAATGATGGTAAAAACGTCTATGTGGTTAATAGTCAAAGCAATACAGTCTCTATTTACGATAGAAATTTAACCACTGGCGCACTTACCAGTGCTGGAACAATAGCCACTGGTGATAGTCCATTTAATATAGCGATATCAAATGATGACAAGAATGTTTATATAAATGAATCTGCTGATGAATTAGTGATTTATAATAGAGATTTAACCACTGGCTCACTTACCAGCGCTGGAACCATAGCCACGGAGCAGGGTAGTTGGGGTATAGCGGTGTCTAGCGATGATAAGAATGTTTATGTAGTGAATGGTGCAAATGGTAGTAGCAACACTATCTCGATCTATATTAGAAATTTATCAACTGGCGCACTTGCCAGCGCTGGTACCATAGCCACTGGTACTGGTTCACTCGGGATAGCTGTACCAAATGATGGCAAGAATGTCTATGTTGTAAACTCTGTTAGTAACACACTTTCGATTTATAGCAGAAATACTACTACTGGTGCTCTAACAATCGCTAGCACTATAGCCACTGGTTCAACGCCATACAATGTTATCGTGTCAAGCGATAGCAGACATGTTTATGTATGTAACGAGACGGACGACATAATTTCGGTCTTTACCACATGTGAATCAACACCTACTCCAACACCTACTCCAACTCCAACTCCAACTCCAACACCAACACCAACACCAACACCAACACCAACACCAACACCAACACCAACACCATGTGTTGTTGGAGATTTAATAAGCGCAGGCACGATAGCTACGGGAGAATACCCAGCTAGTTTAGCTCTGTCTATCGATCAAAAGAATATTTATGTTACTGGCAACTACGCAATTTCTATTTATAACAGAAATTTAACGACTGGCGCACTTACCAGCGCTGGGACCATAGCCGCAACATCGGGAACAGTTGATATAGTCGCAACGGTCGACAATATTAGCGTTTATGCTGTTAGTTCTGACAGTAATTCGATATTAATCTATAATAGAGAATTGACTGCTGGGGCACTTACAAACTTTGGAACCATTGCTACTGGTACTGGACCGCTGAGCATAACTGCGACGATTGATAATATGAGCGTATTTGCGGCTAATTCTGGAGACGATACGCTTTCGGTATACGACAGAGATATAACCACCGGCGCACTCACTAATATTGGAACTTTAGCAACTGGAGACACGCCTCGGGACTTGGCAGTATCTAATGACGGGAAGAGCATTTATGTGACTAACCAAAATAACAATTTAATATCAATTTATAGCAGAGACTTAGTTACTAGAGTAATCACCAGCATCGGCACTATCGCAGCAGGTAGCGTGCCCTGGGGTGTAGTAGTATCTAACGATAATGATAATGTTTATGTGGTGAATGGTGGTAGCAACACAATCTCGATCTATAACCGAAACTTAACTACTGGCACACTTACTAGCGCTGGAACCATAGCTACAGGCGATAACCCGCTCAAAATAGCTATCTCAAATGATGATACAAAAGTTTATGTGACTAGTTATGGCATAAATTCACTTTCGATTTATAATAGAAATATAGTCACCGGCGCTTTGACTAGCGTCGGTTTTATAGCCGCCGGCACTACACCATACACAGTAGTAGTATCAAATAATAATAAAAACGTTTATGTGACTAATTCAGGTGCAGACACAATCTCCATTTTTGCTGTTTGTGAGTTAACTCCAACACCAACCACTTCAGTCGGTGCCGTATTTGCTTTTGGTAATAATAGTTCGAATATAATCAACCTAGTTTCAGATATCGGTATTATCACTGAGGATATAAGCGTTGTTGGTACAGCTAGATATTCGGGGGCTGCGGCATCGTTCGGGACCAGCGGAACTGGCAAAGCGATCTTTGCATATGGTGTTAACGCTAGCACCCAGTCTGTTTCTTTATCGAACATCATATCCAGTGGCGGAACTGTGGCTTATGATACAGCTGGAGTAGGCACAGCAAGATATGGCTTAGCAGCTGCAGGATACGGAGCCGGCAAAGCACTATTTGGGTTTGGCGATGCTGGAAAATATTTTCAGTCATACATTCCAGTAAGTATAACTAATCATGTCACTGACAATGGCATAATATCTTCAGATACCATAGGAGTTGGAACAACGAGATACGGCTTAGCTGCGGCTTCTTATGGCACAGACAAAGCAATATTTGGCTTCGGATTTAAAAACTCTCCTAATTTACATCTCTCTATAACTAATTTAGTATCGAATACTGGTGTTGTCTCGACCGACACGACTGGTGTTGGAACTGGTCGTCGTGATCTCGCCGCCGCTGGCTACGGAGGAGACAAAGCAGTATTCGGAGGCGGTAATGGTGATTATAATTCTGGTTCATTTGGCACCTATAATCTTGTCGATAATAATGGCATAGTTTTAAACAATAACACATTCGCGACATTCAGGCAATGGTATGGTTCAGCCTCTTCTTTTGGGCAATCTGGAGCAGAGCAAGCTATCTTTTCTTTTGGTTTTGTTCCTAACACCCAGACATCATTTACGCTGATAATAAATAATAATGGAATACCAAGCAGCGAAGTCGCTCAGATCGGATCGGAGAAGCATAGTGCGTCTGGTGCTAAGTTATAATCTAAAGAGTAAATAGATTATAAGGAGAAAATAATATGGCAAGCAAGTTGAATTCGGAATTTAATTATCGTTACCAAGTCCAAGGCGAGACAGTCTGGGAAAAAATTAAAACCCTAAAGGGTTTTCTAGAGGGCCGAATAAGGGCAGCAGCTCTTGAAGAAATTAGCGAAAAGAAATACCAAGCTAAACTACTCGAATTAGAGCATCTTAAAAAGACTAATGCTTTACCGCACGTTATCCTTAATCTCGAAGCAGAGATTATGGAAACTGAAAGCTTTTTCCAAACACAGACTGAAGCTTTTAAATTGAATCTAGATGAAATAGCTATCTTAAATAAATTATTGGCTGAAGCTTATGAAATAGCAGAGCCGACAAGGATAGAAGGATACACCGATGAGCAGATGTTCGAGGCAAATGCGGCAAATGAGTTCACAGTGATGATTGGTAAGGATATCCAAGCTGAGATAATTGCCCATGGCCGACCAAGCGCCGCAAAGATCAGAAATGCTATGTCTAACCCTATGACGCTATTAGCACTTCAGAACGCTGGTCTGATACCTAAAGAGGCCATCATGCTTCGTGGTAACGATAGTCCGCTGTCTATAGAACTTAAGCCTGCTGCTTTAGAAGACCGCTCTACACAACAGCTGATCCAATAATATTATTAAATATAAATTTATTAAATCTTAACCGACAAAGATAAATAGTGATGGATTTATCAGGTTGGAGTGAATATAAATGGCATGGAAACAAGAGGCTATAATCTACCCCGGACGTAACGCTCCTCCAGCGCCAGTGCCGACACCGACACCGACTCCAACACCAACCCCAACCCCAACACCTTTCAGTGCTCTAAAATATATCGCTACGGCTGGAAAAATTGGTGGGTTCGACAGTCTTACACAAAAAGCCTGGATAGCTAATAATCTAAATAGCTGGGTGCCTTTCGACCTGCCAGTTTCAGGCAGTTGGACCAACAGCATTTATGGTAATGGCAGATTTGTACTGGCCGATCTTAATACCAAGCGTATATCTTTATCATCCACAGACGGTATAAATTGGACGCAAGGAATAATACCGCCAGATTTTATATCAACTAACCCAAATCCGCCAAGACCATTATTTGTCTACGCCGCATCAGCATATTCCAACGGTATCTTCATCGTCATGAGTGATGATGGTAATTCTTGCATAAGATCTACCGATGGCATAAATTGGGATTACATAATTATAAATACCGACAGACCAACCGGACCATCATCATATACCGGTATTGTTAATATTGCTGTTAATAACGTAAACACGATTGCTTGTAGTGACGGCTTTGGTGGAGTATTATACTCTACCGATAACGGTATAAATTGGACTTGGAAAAGGATACTCGGAGATGCTAATGATATTTACGGGTGGTATGGTATCGCTTATGGAAAAGGCAAATTCGTTTTAATCCAAAATGGTGCGTCTTCTGGCACCAACACCAGAGGCAAAACCGCCATAACTAGCGATTTTATTTCTTTCACATATGGCAATATACCTAACGGTGGCTGGTATTTCGCTGGTTATAATCCTATCTTTGAAAAATATTACGCTTCTAGTTATAGCCCACGTAGCATTTATTCTAGTGTGGATGGTTTAACTTGGTCTTTAGAAATATCTGAAGTATTAACCTCTAGTCCTTATGTCTTTGATGGTAATAATTTAATCGCGCCAAGCTATGTTTATTTGCCGCCTAATGGTGTATGGAAATATTTCAATATAGATCCAAACAATAATAGTAATGATTTTCTCGTCTCCGCTTCTTATACTGCCCCAACTCCTGCACCGACCCCAACACCAACCCCAACACCGACACCGACTCCTACACCGACACCGACACCGACTCCTACACCGACACCAACTCCTACACCGACACCAACGCCGACTCCAACGCCAACACCTACACCAACACCTACTCCTACACCAACACCTACTCCGGCATTTTCTGGTTCTAGCGTTTACATAGGAAATTCTACACAAACACTTTCGATATTTTCGCGCGACGCTAGCACGGGGCTATTGTATGGTACATCTACAATTGCTTCAGGATCGTCAAGCGGTGCAACTATCAATGGTGTTTGTGTTTCCGCTGATGGTACAAACGTTTATGCCCTTGATGTTGATAACACTAGAATTTTAATATTTAATCGCGACATCAACACTGGAGAGTTAACAGCTAATGGTATAATTAGCACAGGTAATGGTCTGTCTAGAGAAATTGCTATTTCTGCTGACGGCACATGCGTTTATGTGGTTAAAGTAGTTACGAGTAATGTCGAGAATTTAGCCTTACTCTTCAATCGGAACATTAGTACAGGGGCATTATCAGCTGGGACTACAATAAGCACCGGAAACGATCCATCAGGAATATGCATTTCATCTGATGGCTCTAGTGTATATGTGGTTAATCAAACTTCTGAAACGGTTTCAATATTTTCTCGAAATACTAGCACAGGAGTATTAACTTCCAATGGCACAGTACCCACAGATGTAAATCCTTGGAAAATCATTATTTCAGCAGATGGCGCAAGCGTTTATGTTCTTTATACAGACGCGAAAATGATAATTTTTTCTCGCAACACTAGCACAGGAGCATTAACCGACAATGGAACGATTACATTATCGACTGGTATCAATCAGTATACATATGGTTTTTGCATTTCTGTAGATGGAAAAAACGTTTATGTGACTAATAATTATTTTAACGAAGTATTAATCTTTGATCGCAACACTTCCACAGGAGGGCTTACTTCTAATGGTAAATTAACCTTAGCAGGCTATAATTACCCACAAAAGATTTGTATTTCAGCCGATGGGAAAAATGTTTATGTGGTTTGGTATGGTTCTAATAAAACGTCCATCTTAGACCGAAACACTAGCACAGGGTCATTAAGCGAAAGTAGCATAATAGCGTCAGGAGATGGATTTTTAGGAATTTGCATATATCCTTTATCTAATTCACCAACGCCAACGCCAACGCCAACACCAACACCAACACCAACACCAACACCAACACCAACACCAACACCAACACCAACACCAACACCAACACCAACACCAACACCAACACCCACACCAACA